>Ga0123355_10003299_pt1 | contig 23083 bp, 12 predicted proteins | sample TergutEmb28metaG_3_FD_89872 | JGI IMG/M metagenome (GOLD analysis project Ga0123355, IMG submission 89872) | Embiratermes neotenicus P1 segment gut microbial communities from Petit-Saut dam, French Guiana - Emb289 P1 | ecosystem: Host-associated > Arthropoda: Insects > Digestive system > Gut ... | reverse complement strand
GCGTGGTACGTTTACTACAGTTTGGAAGCCTGGCACTTGATCCGTCAGGTCCGCATTCGTTGTGTGGTGGACCAGGTTGATGGTAATCTGCACCTCATCACGCACGTAGATGAAGCGGGCTGTAGCTGGTCCTACTGTCACGGTCTGGCTCGCAGTTTGATCGTCGCGGAGCTGGAAGCCCAGAAGCGCCGGCGCTGTCACTGTCACATCGCTGCCGATCCGCCCTGTCATCACATAGCTGTAGATGATGGTCTCTACGCCCTCTTCGTACAGAACCGCTTCCACAATCACTTGCTCGTCTGTGGCTGGCTCAAACACGAAGTCGATCTGCTGACCTGCCGCGCTCACAAGGACAAGTACAGGACTTGTGCTCCGCAGCGCATGGTCTGCCACCGGACGGGCGTGGAATGTGTCGGTGTCGCCCAAGCGATGTCCCGTGGACGGCCATGTGTCTAGCACCGTACCGTCTGCCAGAACTGCGCGAACCACTACATCTACCAGCTCACGCTCGTAGTCGAACTCTACTACAATCGGGGTACCGGTAAAGGTCACGCTCACTGTGGCTGGATCGCTCACCAAGCTGTAGTTCGCCAATGTCGGCGCTACGACATCGGTCGGCGTGTCCGCCGGAATGTTCATGCTCTCTGTACGGATCACGCGGACAAAGTCGCCCGCCGCGTCTACTTCGTTGAGGACCATGGTCACGTTCCCTACTGCACGCTCATATGCAAAGGTCAGAACGTTGTCTGTCGCGTTTACATTTGCCAGCGTTTGCGTCAGGTCGCCAAGCAAGTTGAAGTTCGGGATGTGCGGGGCGCTGTGGCTAAATGGCTGATCGATCACCGCTGGCAGTTGGAATGGTACAAAGCCGGGAACCGGATCTGTTGTGCCAGCGATCACCGCGCGGATCTCTACTGTTGTTGCCAAACTCTCATACTCGAAAGTATGGGTCAGCGGCGCTGCCGCTACGTTGAACACATGGTAGTACGCTGCCGGATCCAGCAGGCGGAAGCCTGTCGGTTGGAACGCGTCCACACGGAACGCGCCACTATTGCGACCCGCTACCACTGTGTAACGGTACAACTCTTGCGCTCCCGCGCGACCTACTACGGTCAGCACTACTGTGTAGTCTCCCACGATCTCTTCAATCGGGATGTAGCGGAATACAATCGTCTCTGGATTTTGGATGTTTATGCGGAGTGACTGACTTGCACCCGAAATGACATGACTCGGTACATGGGGCGCAAAGAATGTCTGTGTTGCTCCACGCGGTACTGTGATTGTAATCGGTGCCGCTATAGGAACGTCCGTCGTGTGATGACGCATCTCAATCGTTACAGTCACCACGTTGGGCTCGTAGCGGAACTCGATGGTTTCCGGAATTACTCCGGTTCGAACCGGCTCTTCTGCTTCGAGCAGTCTAAACCCTTCGATGCTGGGTGCTGTTACACGAATTGAACTGTGGACAGGACCTCTGATCACAGAGCTTTGCAGGATTGTATCGTCCGTATCGTCAAGGGCGACGATGACAAGTTCGTTCTCTGCACGGTTGCGGTACTCAAATACCACAACTTGCGCACCTGCACCCGCCTCAATTACCACAAGTCTTGGTGAAAGACCGACCAAAACGCGATCTCCGCCCAGATGTGGCGCCGGGATTTCTGCTACTTCAGAAACCCGATGCGGACCTTGATTTGTGCGAGTCTCCAGAAGATTTCCATCATGATAACATCTCAGTTCCAGCGTCACATAACGCAACTCTCTGGTGTAGAGATATGTCACGGTTAGGTGTGTACCCTCAAAAGTCACTGTCTGCGGTGTTTGACCTGGAAGTACAGTGAAGTGGTCCGCTGTGAGATCCGGTATGGGAATCTCCGTCGGGGTATCCGTGGGAATATCCATGCTTTCACTGCGGATAATCCGTCCGTGTTCGGTATCTTCACGCAGGATAATGGTCACGTTTCCAACTGCCCGCTCGTAGATAAAGTCCATATATGCATCTACAGTGACAGGGTTAATCACTTGCGTTGCCGAATCGCCTGTTCTCAGGTTGAATCCGTTGATGAATGGCGCATTGGCGCTGAATGGCTGACCGTTTGTCGCCTGCACTTCAATCGGTGTGAAGCCCGGTACGGCTAACAGAGCGCCACCATCATCATAGAAAGCGCGGATTGTGATGATGCGAGCACGACTCGCATATCTAAATGTAACTGTCATATCTTCATCTTCCACATTGACCTCTTGTGGTGATGGCGTGACCAGCTCGAATCCGGGCAGCTCAAAGGCATATATATTCTCTGTGCCGCTGTCTGCATTGCGCAGGAATGTATAGCTGTATAGCTCTGCGCCTGTATCTTGGTTTACACCGCGTACAGTAATGGAAACAGGATGATGAACCGGTTCAAAGTAGATCCGAATCACGGTATCTGCAGTGACAGAAGCAATATTAATTCCCGTCACTTCTGTGCCGTTCACCGTAATTCTTTCGATTGTGTAACCGGAGAGATAGGTCGGCAGATAACTGAATGCTGTTCCATTTACAACCCTTGCAACAAAGCTGCGGTCTGCATTTAGAACAGGAGTACCCTCATCGTCCTGCCAGTACTGCACCGTGACGGCCAATCTCACATCAACATAGCGGAAAGAGATAACATTCTCTTCCGTAGCGCTTACCGTGATGCTTTGCAGGTTAGGAGTGTCTGCATGTGGTACGAATCCTTCGCTTGTCAGATCCATAATATTTGCTTGGAAACGGCTTGTTACAATTGCCGCCGCGACAAAGCGATAGATTTCTACTTCATTATCATTCTCATCAATGAAGTAGTGGCGAACAACTACATCTCCCAACACATCTTCACGATAGAGGAAATCAATAATAATTTGCGATTGGGCAGGGTCTACATAGACTGTGCGTGTAAATGCATCCACAAGGGTAAAGCCCGGAATGTTTTCAAGGGCAGCCGCTCTATGCATCTGACCCAAACGTCCGAACTCAGTGACTGAGGTGACAACATTTGGAATCTCAATCAGCGATCCTGTCGCTTCGTTGACTGCACGAATAATAAGCGGAATGGTCCTGATTCTATAGGTATAGGTAATCACTTCATTTGTGCCATTGAAAACTTCCGCTGTTTGACCTGCCGGGAACACGTCGAAGTGATATGCGGTCAAATCAGGAATGGGCGCCGCCTCTCCGGGTGCCAGCTCAAGGCTGTCTACACGGATAATTTCGCCTGTGTCATAGTCTGTGAGTACAACGGTCACATTTCCTGTTGCCGGCACAAAGTCGAACACAACCTCATTCATGCCCGCCGAAACAGGGGCAATCAGTTGTGACAAGCTCTGACCCGGTGCCAATACATAACCCGGAATATGCGGCGCTTGCACGGCAAAAGGTTCACCAATGTTTGCATCGGTAAATGAAACCGCAGCAGACACAAATTCTGTGCCGTCAACTTCATTGAACGCACGTACAACAACAGTTGCCGTATTCGCTTCATACCAGAATGTAAGCGTTTGGCTTCCCAAACTCGGATCAATGACAACAGAATCTGCTGTGCCGTCAGAGATGAGGGTGTCATGTCCGTCATACAGCTCATAACCGATTAGGTCATGGTCTGCCAGAGTCAATGCGCTTATGGTCATTGGCGCTGCGTTCGGCAGCACGTGGCTTACCATCACAAACTCAATTGTTCTTGGATCATCGGTGCTGAAAAACCTGACTGTAATGACAGAAAGTCCGATCGACTCTTCCAGCTCAAACTCAAATGTTTGCGCGCTTGTGCCGAATGTAAATTCATAATATTCGTCAGGTGACGCCAGTACCCAAATGTCCGGTATATCTGCATTAGCTAAGAACACTGTCATTTCTTCGCCAACATAGCCAATGAATGTGCGTGACTCCAGTGTAAGCACTGTTCCGCTCAATGTTGTGCCGGTCCACGTAACTGTAACAGGTTCCGCTTGTTCACGATATAGCAAGGTTACAGTTGTATTGTAGTTGAGTGCATTAAACATGATGTCTGCCGGCGGCTGTCCTTGCACGTAGGTGATGTTATTTGCACCATCGTCAATGCGGAAGCCGACAAACAAGAACCCGGGAATTGTTGGCGGTGTTCTGCGATATGTTTGTCCTCTCAGCTGATATGCAACACCGTCAGTCGGCATCGCAACATGCGTACCCTCAACACCTGCTGGGTCAAGAACACGGAAGCGCTCAATCACAAATTGATTTTTGTCTGCCATGTTGTTGTCTGTGGCAAAGGCGTATCTGAAGGTCACCTCTGTTATAGCACTGGGGTTCTCTGCAAAGTTTTCAGTCACAGGAATATGGATGGTGTGCGTCGATGGATTTACAGGCAATACACTCGGCTCCAGCGGATTGTCTGCCCAACGGTCAAACAGCCATGTGCCGGGGAACATCATATGTATATTGCGGCGAATCACATGATCCGGATTCCCTGTTCCCGCAGGTTGATCAAACATGTCGTTTGCTACATTGAAATCAACTCCAACGCGCACATACATACGCTCTGTCGGTCTAAGTGCTACCGGAAGCGGATTATTTACATAGAGACCATGCCAATCTATAAAGATGGAACCTTTCTCTTGATCAGGGATACCACTGCCTGTAGAATCTTGCGCAAAAATCCACTCAATCCGTACAGGACCCGGGGCACCGGCAAGGTCTGCCACTGTCAAAATGGCTTGCAGACCATTTTGATTATGGGTCGCCAAGGTGCCGGGATTTGCCGCAGCGAAAGCTGCAAAGTCAAAGGGGTGCCAACCGTCTCTTCCCGTACCGCCTACAATGCGGTAGCCCACAGGTACTTGACCCGCGATGATAGGCACAGTGCTTGTAAAGCCGGGGTTTGCCGGTCCGCCTTGGATCGTGTGCGTATTGTGTGTCTGTAGTACATTCTCCGTTCCCGCAGGTGCCGGACGGTATACATTCACACCGATGAAATGCTCTTCAATCGTCAGCATATCTTGTTCATAAGTGATGAATACGACTTGAAGGCCCGGGATTGGGCTCACTTGCGGGTTAAAGTGCGCAGGGTTTGAGAAGTCTGATGCCAATGTATTTAAGCCAAAGTTCCACGTAGGGCTGACAAACCAGCCTGTGGGTGTATTGTCGGCATCGCTTGGCGGTGTAAAATGACCGCCATAATGGTGGAAGTTGGTACTTTGATTCGGGACAACTGGTAAGCCCAAGGCATAGTTTACATCCAGAGGCATATTGATTGTCGTTGCATCTGTCCCCTCAAAGAGTATCGGCGTATCTATCGGGTTTGACGCTCTAAAGCGTACAGGGACATCGCTCCACCACATACCCTCAAGCTGTGAATACTCGATGGTATAGAAATAGAAGTTTCTGGCTTGACCTGCATCCCACAATTGGTTTTGTGTTGTGTTGTGGAAGTTTTGATCTAATCTAAAGTCTCTGTATTGGGTTCTGTGTACAGGCGGATCTGTGAGAGACATATTGCCACCATCTACAAACCCATCGTATGTACCACGGATGATGCCTCCCCAGTGGTAATGGAATTGCGGATTCGCTGCAATTCTCACTGTGTCAAATCCATCTGTCGGATTTGCAATGACATTTCCGCTATAATCCACCGGAACGCCATATTGGGTTCCACCTGTCGGCGTTGTCATGCGGCGATAGGCATATAGCTGGCGCTCATACCGACCGTCAATGACCATCGGCGGACCTGCTACCATACCACGGACATATAGGTGGCGGATCGCAAACAGGTTGGCAAACTCACGAGTCGCACCTAAAACCATGTCGTTGTCGTTGCGGTTCACCCTGCCTTGCACCCAGACGATGGCATTCGCTGTAAGCGGAATCGCAGAACTCGACATGCCGCTTACGCCGACTGTACCATGCTCGTTTGGCGCGGCGGCGGCAAATGCCGCATCAAACGCAGCTTCATCATTTTCGTCCGCAATCACTGTGCCCGGAGGCAATTTGACAAAGCGAAGCTCTGACGGCGGAATCACCGTTTCTCCTTGGTTGGCAATAAACAAAGCCGCAGCGTGCGTAGCGGTACTACCCTCTGTATAATAAATTCTGGTCGCGTTCTCACCGGTGAGTCGAAGTGTTCTGGCCAAAGCAGTCCTTGTCACTTCTTCACTTTCACTTCTAAAGAATGCGTCTCCTCCGGTAACTGTAAAATATTGCTCCTGCGTTGCCTCGATTACATCACCATTCTGTATGTCAGCACCCGCCGGAATGCGGAAAGACCATGTGCCGTCTGCCGCTACCAAATCCGGCACCACATGCGGTCCGATATTTCCGATCGCATTTGGGAGCCGCACGTTAATTCTTGAGCCCGGCACACCCCTACCTGTGATAATGCGGTCTCCCTCATAAACAATGTCAAGCGTTGGAGGTGCCGAAAAGTCACCGCCGATTTCCATGTGTCTGAGAGTGGTAGGCGCACCGCCGGTGGCTAACAGTATGCTGGGAAGTATGGCTGGTTGCGCCCACGGCGTAATGGCGCCCGCCGCAGCGGCCGTTGTATATTGCGCTGAGGCAAAGGTACCCATCCCATTCGCGGTACTTGCCGCAAAACCACGTCCGTTCCCCGTCACAAAGAAATCAAACTCAAACTGATCCGGTGTGGTGTAAGTTGAATTTCCTCTCGTAAATCCGGACAAAGCGCCGGGTGCGGCGATTGTATTAAAGCCAATACGCCGCGCGTTGGACATGACAAAGCTTCCGCTCCTGTCTACCGCCAGACCGGTGCCGCCGTGATAGAACACAACACTTTGCGCTTCATCTACCTGGAATATATTACCGCTATTAACATTTAAAATCGGCTGGGTACCACCCGCTGATGCCACCAAGACATTTGCGCCTCTGTGTGCTCTGAAAGTGCGCACATTGAAAAAAGGACCGGTGCCAACGCCGGTCATCCGGCCATCTGAAATGAGAGTCCTAAAATCGCCGTGCACATGAATTTCCTCAATCCTTCTACCACCAGCAGCAACTCGATAACGCACATACATCCCAAGCGAGCCACCGGGGTGCACGGTTATCGACGTGGCAGTTCCATCGGCCCAGATGATGCCGTTATTTGTGCCGGCAGATATTGAATTATTTTGAATACATAAATCCAGCTCTCCGCCCGGCAATACGACTATACCATTCGCGCTCCCTGCACCTCCGGTGCGGAGCCAGAACAAAGAGTCACCACCGGGGGTTCCGATCGGAACACGTTCAATTACGTTGTTCGTCCCGTAAGCACGAACCCATTGACCACGGAAAACTTCTCTTTGCGCGGATCCCGCTCCGGTTGCACCGCCACCCGTGACTGTAAAGTGGTTATTGCTGCCAAGGCTCAGTATTGCACTAGACGCATCCGAGATCGTAGCCGTACGCATGTTTACGTTCTCAAAGTGACCGGTAACGTTTCCGCTTCCCGATGCGCGGTTAAACAAGGAGTTCCTCGCAGTATACGTTGTAACTATATTCATGTTGCTAAAGTTGATTCTGCCGCCGGACGGTAGCGTGAAATGGTTTGTAGCGTTTACCGTCATCGTATGCGGTCCGGGACCGGTTCCATGACCAAGTGCGTACGCAGGGTTCCGCCCATCTATGGTGATGCCGGTGCGAAACGTTCCGCTTGCGGACGTAATGTCGTTCGCCAAAAAGATCGTGGTTACACCGGGAAACCCTGATCCGCCCGCATTAACGACGGCCGCACCGTTGAACGCCAAAACCTCGGACGTGGCAGGCGAGTTTTGCAGTCCGGTCACATTACCGGCGGCATCGCGGGCGATATACTGCCAAGTGGTTGACGTGGGGTTCGCCGAAGCTTCCACCAAGCCTGGTCCGACCAAAATGCCGAGTACCATCAATATTGCAAGTGCATAAGATAATGCTTTTGTGCCAATCCTTCTTTGTTGCTTATGCTTCATAATGTTATTCTCCCACTCATTTATAAAATAACTAATTCCATGCTTATATATGTCAAATCGCTTCTGTACACGATCTTATTTTCATGCGTTCTGGTATAACACAATGTCGGCTTTGCACTCCCCAAGGGATGCGTCCTGCCGGATTCTGCCTCAGCAGTGAAACGGAAGTCAAGGTCCTCTCCGCTTCCGCAAGCAGTGAGTAAGACGATCACAAGGATGAGTGTATCTATAAAAAATATATTGTTTCTTCATCTATTTTCTCCTTTCGCGCATCATAGTAAGCGTTCCGCCCTAAGAGCTGTATGTTTCTGTTTGATTCCCTTTCCCGCCGTAAGCGGAAAAACAAAGCTGCATTTTGCATGATGATATCCACGCAAAATCTTTACCTATTTATTATACTATAATTCTTATTTTATTTCAACTTATATATTGAAGTTATTTCGATTATTTAAAAATTATTTTAACACATGCTTATACATATAAAAATAATATGTCTGCCTATTCATCCCTGTCCTTATCTGTTCCCCTCGCCGGTCCCGCCGAAGAACGCGTCATCCGGTGTAATGTGACCTTCTAAAATGTCTCCGGTGTCACCTTCCCCTATTACGCTGCGGATTTTATGACATAAGAGCCAAACAGTGGCATAGGACAACTCTAGTTTCCGCCCAATCTGTGCAATAGAGCGCTCACCTTTATCGTGGCTCATCCAAAACATGGCCAAAAACCATTTCGTAAGCGGTACGCGGGTTTTGTCCATCACCGTTCCCGATGTCACCGATGCCTGGTGGTTGCAGTGTTTGCACTGGTACCGATTTCGGCTGGAAATGTGGAAAGGTTCGTGTTGCACCCCACACTTAGGGCATACGAAGCCTTTTGGCCAACGCATTTGGTATAAATGCGCATGGCAAGACTCTTCTGTGCCAAACTTCTTTTGGAATTCTACGCGCTCCATTGCTTGTTGCCGCCCCATCTCAGCATCTAATTTTATTTCTCAAAACTTTATATTACTCTTCCCATCATTTTTGACTTTCAAATGTTTCCATTCAATAATCTTTTATTATACTACCACATATCGAATCACAATCACCCGAAACGTCACAACTAGGTTATAAAACGTCATGTTCGGGTAATGCTGGTACTGTACAAAACATAATGCTTCCTATATAATGTCTCTAGTTGCCGTGAAAAGTACGCACTTATACTATATTTGCGATAGTTTTGCTTACACACAGCAACAATTCGATCCTGAAAGGATTCCTTTGCATGATCCCGATAAACGCAAGTTCTCTTCTTAGCTGGCTGGTAGTTTCTCTTTTCTGTCTGCCCTTTTTTATCGTTGCAAAAGTGCTGTCTTTGCGTTTTAGACCCCGATTAAAAGATTTTCTCTTCATCATCCCCGCCTGCTTATTCGTCTCAGGCGTGATTCTTTTAAACAGAGCCTTGTTCGATGTATTCATCCATGTAATCGGGGATTATGCGCTCATCATTCTCCTTACGCTGTATCTATGCAAGGTGAGTGGCTATTCACTAAAAAAAGCCATTCCTCTCACCTCCTTTTCATTTGTAACTGTGATGATGGCTGAGCTTACCCTATTAGCCATTCTGCATTTTTTACCTTTCCCGACTCCCGCCATCTTTTCTACGAGCTTCAGTGCCGCATTCCCCACCCGCCTTTCACTCGCACAAGCTCTCAACTTTGTCTTACCGCTATATATCATCATCGCACTCTTGACCGCCGCTCTGATTCGGTTCTCAAAACGGATGCGCCAAGTGATCAACCGAAATCCTTTTTTACAATCAACGGTCATGTTTTTCTGCATCTACTGCATTCTTTTCATTACAGCCACCGCAAATTGGTGGCGTGTAACAACCCTTTTCTCTGATTGTTTATTGCCAAGTCTCCCCATCGCATTTATCTTTCTGCATCTGCTTCTCATGTTGTTTAGTTTCCACGCATTCGTCATATTTTCCGAACGTGAAAAACAACAAAAAGATATTGAACATCGAAATTTGCAGTATTACATAGACGGTCTGGAACAACAGCAGACCAACATCCTAAAGTTTAAGCACGACCATCAAAACTTCCTCCTATCAATGCAAGCTTTCTTAGACGACGAAGATTGGACAGGTCTGCGGGAGTTCTATGCGTCCATGGTAGAAGCAGTGCCCTCCGCCATCAGCGAAAGCAATGCCCTTTTTGACCATCTGCAAAAAATAAAACCCCGTGAAATCAAAAGTATCCTTGCTGCAAAGCTTATCTTCGCACAAAATATGAACGCACACATTCATACCACCTTGGAAGCGAATGAGAATATTTATGAATTTCCCCTTGATTCGACCGTACTCGTGCGTATACTTGGCATTCTTTTAGATAACGCCATCGAAGCGCTTTCGGAGCTCACCTCCGGAACGCTTTTCGTCAGTTGTCTCAAATGGGAATCCGGGATCACATTTATCATAGAGAATACTTGCCAACCGAATATGCCGCCCCTCAATCAGATATGGACAAAAGGCTTTTCCACCAAAGGAACAGGGCGCGGATTGGGTCTTCACACGCTATCTGAGTTAGTAAACACGCACCCAAATGTGTCCATTGACACATCGATCGAGGGAAATTCGTTCCGCCAAGCTTTGCTGATTGAATTTGAAGAAGGAAGGTGAATACATATCACTCTTTCAATTTTTATTTGTGAGGACAACAAAATCCAGCGCACATTGATGGAAAATACAATTTTTTCACATATTGCGCTGAATGACTATGACATGCAAATCGCGCTATCTACCGATAGTCCAAGTGTTTTTCTGGACTATATAAAGGCACATCCCCAGAAAAATAGTCTTTACTTTTTAGACATAGACCTGCAACACGAAATCAATGGCATCGCTCTCGCACAAGAAATCAGAGCCGCCGACCTCACCGGATGGATCGTCTTTGTAACCACACACGCAGAACTTTCTTTCCTGACCTTTCAATATCGGATTGAAGCAATGGACTATATTATCAAAGATAATAAAGATGCCGTTGTAAAACGAGTGCAGGAGTGCATTGATATCGCACACCGTCGTTTCCAGCAAACCTCTCTTGAGGTAGAGTGTTTTCAAGTGAAGTCCAGTGTGGGCATTCAGCGGATTCCCATATCAGATATCCTATATTTTGAGGCGCACCATGTACCGCATAAGCTCATTCTAAGTACACAAAATAAGCGGATCGAGTTCCGCGGCTCACTCAAAGAAGTCGCAGCTGCAAGCCCGGATTTCTTCTCCTGTCACAAATCCTATGTGGTGAACATAAGAAACATCGCGCGTTTACACCGTGTCAACTATACCGGCGAAGCGGAAATGGTAGATGGCTCGGTTCTCCCCGTCAGTAAAGCGCATATTGCCGCACTTTCCAAAACACTACGGAGTATTTCGATTACAAAAGCAGAGGACTCCTGGTAACATAAAAACGCAAAAAGCCATCTATCTTTGAAAAGTAGATGGCTCTTTCTTTTGGACTGCACATACACGTAGGGGCAAATCTGGGAGTGGACAAGTGCGTTGATAGGTCACAGAGTGGCATGTAGGGGCGATCGCCTCGATCGCCCGCGGTTTATGGAATACCGACAGTAAAGGCGCGGGCGACCGGGGCGGTCGCCCCTACAAATCAACGCAATTTGTCCACTCCCGCAAACCTTGTGTTTGCCCTGTGCTCTAGGGCAGAGACAAGCTCTGCCCCTACATGACATGGCAGTTTCTTTATATTATAGGCGTTCTTCTGAACATGTTTCGCCGAAGCACGTTCTCACACCAAACTCCACAGGTATTTTCACGTTTACTCTCTGGGTGATTGTAAACTCAAAGACATCGCGCCTGTTTTCGCAGGGTTCAATGCCTGGACAAACTTTCACATTGCCCATACAGCTTACCTCTGGCTCGTGTGGTATGGCAAAGGGTCTGATGGAAACCGGTACGGAGACATCGAATGTCTTATTGGTAAATCTTTCACAGGCCTGCTCTTCAAAACATCGTTTATCGTCCGATTTATGGTCACACCCTTTGTGATGAAAGGGCAGAACTTCTTCTCCCAATACTCTGGAATAATCTGCTATCGTGTCAAAAGCCATCGCTTTTTCTCCTCTTTCATTTTTATTATAGTCAATACAAGTATCTTGCAATTGCAATATTCTCTGTTTCATCGACTGCAATCTCTTCCGTATCCCTATGTTATAATATATGTAGAACTTGCATGTATGTTCTACATGCTCACCCCTGCAAGCCAAGGAACCCTTGAGCTTTTCGCTCATGCTATGAGTAGATTGCAAGATGAGCCGCCGGAATGTAGCAAAAGTCCCGCATTCTCATAGTGTCTAATCTTTTGATTTGACCTCGGTATAGATGAAAAAGTCTGCGGGGGGTGCTGCTTGCCCATTACCCGCAAACTGCCGGAAAGCCCTTGCATGTTGTATACACGCAAGGGCTTTCTTATGTGACAAGCTACAGGCAAAGGGCGCTAGAACAGATTGCTTTGTCCTGTCCCCCGCGGCGGGGTTTGCATGGGTGAGAGTTCAATCACATTGACTGAATCACCAAGGTCTGTGCGTGCGGTGCGGGGCACTAAGTCAACAGGCAGTAAACTACCCTCACCCTCAAAGATCTGTACACCACGTACAAATTGCGGGACGTATCCGGGATGGGTAACCATGACTTGATATAAGCTGAACGCCAAATGGGCTGTGTGGGGGCTCAGAGACAGCGTTCTGTTTGGTGCAAACAGTGCAACCACCACCGTCATCCCATTTGTATCAGTCGTAAGTAAGTGCACCGTATGCCCCAATGCGTCCAGAACCTTTACAGTCGCGTCTGGAACAGGCATAACACCATCCGCCGTGGTGATTCTCATTTGCAGTGTACCGGTAGTCATCGTTGACCACGCTCCTTTTTTGATAAGTTTTCTTTCTATAGTATGCCTTTGGGGGAATATTGTTCTGAGTAAAAATAGCCCCTGTCCAATCCACGCCGGATATAGGGGTATACTTACAGGGTCCGACCGCCCACATCGCACCGTCATGCATTTCCATTTGTAGGGGCAGACCTTGTGTCTGCCCTGTCTGGTGAGCGTGCAGGGCAGACACAAGGTCTGCCCCTACAATGTGCTGTTGGACATTCCGCAGAATAGGCGCATAATCGCAAACACAGCATATACTGGATTGGTTCCGCAATCAGTCGGAGTCCAACAATAAAATCATGTGGAGGTCAATCGAATATGTGTTGCTTTTTCTTGTGCTGCTGTCACCGCAGATGCCGCTGTGAAGAGCGTGGTGAAGATAGATTTGAACGCTGCCGCTGCGGCAATCGCTAACTAAGACCCCACCCATCAGAGACGTGCCTGCTTCGGGCCGTCTCTTACATATTTGACTATAAGTGAAAACGCCACCCTATCCCAAGGCGGATGGGGTGGCGAAGTGCCTTTGCTTATCTTTTTGATCCTATGCGCGCAGACACCTTATGGCTCATAGACAACATTGTCCAAAAAGTAATCCAGCCCCTCAGTTCCATTCTCTCTATCCGTCCCGCTTATGCCTCCTGTGTATCCCTGTACAGCGGCAGATTTTGTGCGGAGATGGAATCTAATCTTTGACGCAGCCGTTTTGGCGTGCATTCTAGCCTCATCGGCAGTTGTACCTGTACCGATTACATAGGCATAGCGATGTCCCATGGAAATAGGCGGCAGGAGAACACTTCCTTTTTTGGGTTTCACATATACCTGTACTACCCCCGGACTGTTCTGTGCTACCTGTTTCCCTGTGACTTTCAGCAATGTACCCTCTTCCGGTACAACCACATATTGGAGAAAGGCGTCTTTTTTGTATTTCCGCTTCAAATCCGGTGGGAGCCCAAGGGCAGAGCGCAGGGTTTCTTTTGCCAAATTGATACCACAGGCTGTCTCAATCAGTACATTCATCGCGCCCCCCGCTATTCTGGGGTTTGCTTCGATCAACTTCCACTTCTCTCCAACGTACCGCAGTTCCAGATGACAGGGACCGTCGCGCATACCATGGGCTCTCACAATCTCGCGGACAGCCTGCTTCAAACTGTGAAACAATGCGCTCTTGTCGTCGCTCATCACTTGGTACCCTGTCACAATGAATCTGCCGGAAAATATGATTTCTTGCGCGATCATCGCTACAACGTGCACTTTGCCGTTTACTGTAAGGGTTTCCACCAAATACTGGGGACCTGGGACATATTTTTCTACCAGAATGGGAGCTGTCGGATATCGTGCGCGGAGACTGCCCAAGGCATCTTGATATCCATCAATCGTCGATGCCACATAGACATCCTTAGAAGCAGACGATCGGGGGGCCTTGAGCACCACAGGCAGTTCGAGCTTTGGTTCTGCTTGCGGCGTGTTGGTGCCTATCACCTGATAAGGCAAGGAATAAGGCGTATCGCGCAGGGTTTCCCTTGACTTCGTTTTATCGAGCATACGCCTGATTGCCTCTGCGGTAAACGCATTTAGCCCAAACTCACGGGATAAGAGGGCAGCGGCATAACAATAGGGATCGATAAAACTGAGGATTGCCGAGATCGTGAACCGATCTTGGTCAAGCCGATCAATGGCACCCTTGATGTCGTTTATATTTTCCAAATCGCACATTCGCATGGAGTGTACATGGGGAAAGTCCATGCGTTTGTCAAAAAAGGTCTTTCGATCTGTAAGCAAAACAGTGTAGTAGTGTAGTTCTTCTGCGGCTTTGATCGCCTCGTAACTGGAGCCGGATTTATTCGCACCGATGAAAACGATTGTTTTCATTGATCAGTCCCTCCTTTTCTGCCCGATTCGCAAGGTACATCGCATACTGAACCGTATTTTTTATCACACTTAAATTGATGTGGGTAAAGGGCGGGTGTCCCGGTCGCCAGTTGACCTCATAGACAAAAATCTTTTGTGTCTCATTCAAGCCAATGTCAATGCCCAGCTCGTCTAGTTCCTCACCATAGAGTTCCTTTTGTATCTCGTCCATATGCCCAGCAAACTGTAGGGAAAATAACTCTACATATTTTCGTATATCGTAATACCGCGCACCAAACTCCCGCTTTAAAAACCCAGTGAGCTCGCTTGTATATCCGCCCTGACCAATATTGCACACAATGCTGCCATTTGCAGATATTCTGGGATAGATGACAGGGTTCATCCATTGCCCGCCGCGCCCCTTTTGTACATGCAATCTGAAATCATATGGCGCACCTGCTTTTGTCCGGCAATTGATATAGGGCTGGACAATATAGTCCTCTTGTTTTAGTTTGTCCTGTATGAAGTCCGCTGTTTTCTCCATATCATACCTGTCTTCTTCTGTACCAAGCAGGATACGAAATCCATCATCTTCTGCCTTAATATAGTAGACATCCATCCCCTGGTGTCCCCAGGAGGGTTTGAATACTACTTCCCTGTGTTTCTCCAAAAAGGTAAACAAGTGCTCTGCCGACGTAAGCTTTTCCGAGGGTACAAGATAGTCTGCATATCTTCCATCTTCCATTAGATTCCGATACACCGTTTCTTTGCTGCCGATGGAATAGCTGGTAAAGGGGATTGTTTGACGCAGCAATTCGACTGCGTTTGCCTGTTTATCGTGAGAGAAACTGTTTGTGTTATAAATCACATCCGGAAAGGGACTGCGGATGCGTTCCCATGTGCCATCCTTGTACGCATATCCGTCTATCATGGCTTTCTCAAAATCAACCGCGCCGGGCGAAAAGTACAGTAGCCGCGCCCCCTCCGCCAAGGCGGCGGCTGCAAATGCATAGGCTCTGTTTAATCCCGCAGGGCTCTTTCTGTAGTGCATATAACCGATTAACATATATCACTCCAACGCTTCCTTGCGCACTATATTTCTTTACCCTATAGCTTATGTGTCAGGCGAAATGTAGGTGCCGACCTGCACGGTCTGCAAAACAGTTTGAAATTGGGGTCATGCTCTGATTTAGTTGAGATCATCTATGTTTCTTTCGCCGTAGGCGGGGGAAACACGTGCAAACAACTATTTTGGGGCATAAGCAAAATTTTGTCGATCAACACAAATAATTCTGTAAAGATATTGAATTTTTTGTTATCACATGGTAAAATATGTCAAATATAAGTATATCTGTTTTATTGTGTCGATTGTGATTCGGCAAAGTAGTATATCAAACACACAAGGGAGGATGTTTATCATGCGTCGCAAGAGTATAAGAAAAAGCTCCTATACCAAAGTCCTGAGTCTGTTTTTAGCCATTGCAATATTGTGTTCAGCCCTCATTTTCGCAGGTGCCGCACCGTCGGACACTGCAAGTATGGATGGGCTTGTCCCCGCAGCTGCCTCACTGGCAGTCATGGAGCAGATCGCCGACCCGAACACATCAAGCGCCATGGGCTTTGTTGACATCCCACGTGTACATGACGGGCGCATATGGACAGACAAAAGTGTCGATGCGGGAAACGCAGATGATGACTTCACAGTCACCCTCTCCGCTTTGAGTCAGTCTTTCCCCACTACGATGGGCTATGCCATCCCAGCAGATACTGTATTTGTGATTGACGTGTCCGGCAGTATGACCGGCACTGACCCCGGTGTTACAGGTTCCCGCATTGCCAATCTGATCAATGCCTTAAACATCGCCATCGGCATATTACAAGATGCAAACCCGGATAACAGAGTCGCCGTGGTGGCATACGGCGGCGGCACTACCACCGGTTCTGCCAGAGTCCAAAACATTCTAGCTCTCGGGCGTTACACGCCAAATAACGGTAGATTTTTCCATTTGTCCGGCACATCCACCGTAATGATCGACGCCACTCCCATTCCCGGCTCCGGCGGGGCGCTGCAAACCACAACGAGCTTCGCCGTTGGGGGCTCAACACCCACCCAATGGGGCATATACGAGGGTACACGGATTTTGGCAAATGCCGACACTACAGTTAGCGTCCCCTCGACGGATAGCTCCGGTGCCGTCACCAATGTCACCGTTACACGCAGACCGAATATCATCCTTATGACAGACGGCGAACCCACACTGGGCTGGACAAACTATGCTTTCGACCCTGCGGTTCTCGCAAACCCTGTTACCCCCGGACCTGCAGGCGGACCGGTCTATGATGCGCTGTATCACTATTATGGTGACGGCAGCAATGGGGAAATGGGTCTCGCTATCATGACCGTTCTGACGGCTGCCCAGAGAAGACAAGTGGTATTTAACAACTACTTCCCCGGCGGTGTCGTGACCGGAGACCCCAGTCAACCGCCTGCTTCCGTGGGCTTCTATACCATCAGTCTCGGTCCCACAGCCGGTTCTCTGATCCGTGCAACGATGGATCCCTTTAATCTGGGTACAGGCGCAACAGGCAATAACGCTGACTTGGTTCTCCCCAACTCAGTCGGTGGCAGCACCAATCCCGAAGCAGGTCAGACTCCCAATATGGGAGATCGGCTCCGCGCCTTTGCCACACCCGGCGGTTCTATCACATTCTACGCACAAAACAGAACCTCTGCCACCGCTCGCTCTTGGCATCAAATCACAATTCCCAACGCAACAGGGCTTACCCTACAACAGCTAGACTACGTTACCGACTATTTCCCCGCCACAGATTTGCAGTCCCTACAAGATGCTTTCCTGTCTATCACAGATAGCATCCAGCAACAGAGCACCCAAACTGTTACAAATGTGGGCACTGACCCAAATGTGAGCGGTTGGCTCGTCTTTTCTGATGTGCTGGGCGAATACATGGAGTTCCGCGGTGATGTGTCCTTACAATTCCCCGGCATTGTCGGCGGTTCCGGTCCTGTCACCGGCACTGCAGTCAACCTTGCGACAAATGCCGCCCTGCGTAGTAACTTTGAAACCATCCTGCTTGCACATATGAATTATGGCGCACTGCCGGGCAATATGATGACGCCCACAGAGATAAGCGCACTGGTACAGGCCAGCATCGATGCCGGATTTACCGGCAGTGTCCGATATTTTGCGGATTTCAACAGAAATTTTGTCGGCAACTACGGCACAGTCGCACCCTCCGGTGCCGCGGCTATGGTAGAGGTCTTCCCCTTGACAGGTACTGTCCCCAGTCCCGCAACCGGCACTGCTACAGATTTAATGTACGTGGCGTTCCATGTGGTCACCGCACTGCAAGGCGGCACTTTCTCTGAGATCTTTGATCCCCCTGTCGGCGCTTCCGGCGCTCAGGTTCCCACAAGCCGTACCTTGGCAGCGGGAGATCAACTCATCCGATGGTACATTCCGGGCAGCCTGATTCCCATGCGCACAGTGGACCCGGATACCGGCGCAGTGAGCGGGAATATTCTGCCGATTCAGGTTAGCTACACAGTTGGACTCAATCAAACATCTGTGCTTGCAGGGGTATCCACTGCATATAAAGGCGCAAACACAGCACCTGACGGTTCTTCGCTCTACTTCTATTCAAACCGCTGGCGCAATAATCAAAACGTCACTTTGGCTTTTTATGAACCCAACCCGGATAACCCTTTCTATCAGCCCGGCAGTGTCCCTGATCTGCTCGGCGGCAGAAGTACCGTACTCAAACAGACAAATCCCACCCACACTGCACCCCATGTATCCTTTTACCGTTCCTTTGATTACGAAGGCGATCTTGTATACTTGCAATGGCTCGGTAACAATGGTCGCTTGACAGTCGAGCAGTCGGGGCAGTTGATGATTTCAAAGGCTTTCATTTTTGATGGAATAAGCGGACCGGTAGAATCAGAGGGCATCAGCTTCACAGACCCGATTGTTTTCACAATTATCGTACCTGCCCCCGGTCCGAATATTACGCTAAACTTCCCCGATGACTTTGTCTGGGTTGCGGCACGAAACAGATATGAACTAAGCTCCCCTGTTGATCTGCTTCCCGGGGTTTACGCCGTCACAAAAGTCGGCGGGTCCATCGTTGCCGACACCAATTATCTTTACCTCCCGCAGCCCGGAGTGGGAACTGTGACAATCCTGCCTGAGCAAACTGCAAGCCTCGATTTTGTCAATGAATATTTCACCCCGTTGCCGCCGGATAGTTTACCCGGACTCAGAGTAAGAAAGCTCTTCCATGGACTGGGCACCACAGCCCCACCAGCGAATTTCCGCATATTGATCGAAGGACCGAATGCTGTGGGCGGCATCCCTGTTCTGCCAAACCAGGATGATCCGTGGGTCTTAAATGCAACAACAAACCGCTATGAGCTCACATTGAATCTGGCAAGCGCCACAGCAGGGGTTTCTCTACAGAACCTTGCAGTGGGAGAATATCAAATCAGCGAGTTTGACTTCACTGTGGCTGGATTTAACTTTGTCCGTGTTGCCTGGGCGGTCATCGAATTGGCAAGCGGCTCTCCTGTGCTTTTACCGCCCGGACAATCGACAACTGTTCCTGTCCCGCTCCTGACTGTTACCATTGCAGACGGCGATGACACCATTGTCCGAATTGATAATTACTATGAGCCAATCACAACACCACCGCCAACACCTACCCCACCACCGCCCTCACCATCTCCGTCACCGCCGCCCTCTCCTACTCCATCGCCTACTCCATCGCCTACTCCCTCACCATCTCCCAGCCCATCACCGTCTCCATCTCCCTCACCTTCCCCATCGCCATCTCCAAGCCCCTCACCTACACCGACACCACCATCCTCAGTAGCTCCGCCAACAGGTGACGATCGACAGCCGATCATCTATCTTGCCTTACTGATTCTTGGCATCGGCAGCATGGGCGGCGTGGCTGTATACTGGTATTGGAAAAAATCTGCCTATCAGGGCAAACACCCGCAAGATTAGCCTATGAATGAGAGAAAAGGTACGCGAAAACCCGGATGGAGACGGATCTTGCCCATTGCAGTGTTTCTGATGGGACTCTCCTTGGTTGTGTTCGCAGGCGGCACCTTGTGGCTGGGCTGGCGAGATGATGTTTCTGCAAGGAATGAGTACGCCGACTTGCGCAGTAACTTTGAGTCATCGGCAGAACTCCCATCCGGGGAACCCACCGATGCGCGCATAGACATGAGTTACTTCTCCGCAATCAATCCCGATTTCGTAGGTTGGATTGCAATTGGCGGAACCTCTGTCAGTTACCCCGTTGTGCAGGGACAAGACAATGAACAATACCTTGGAATCACATTCCAGGGCGAACGAAACCCCGCCGGTTCCGTATTCATGGATTATCGTATGAGGCAGGCGTTTGACACACCGATTACCATGCTGCATGGACACAATATGAGAGATCATTCCATGTTTGCACCGCTGCCCCAATACTTGGATCCCACATTTCTAGCGGATCATCTGGACATTACAATTGTCACAGCGGATGGCAGAGCGCTGGTATACGAGGTATTCCATGCACGCCGAACAACAGCTTGGGATCAAATATATACCCTCAGCTTCAATGACACCGCCACAATCGAACTTTTCGAAACCGCACCGGACGGAACCCGTCAGATTCTGCTTTTGTCCACCTGCACAAGCGATGGTGACAGAAGTGCACGTGTTCTGGTATACGCCGCATTACGCGGGGAAGCCGGAGTCTAGAACGGAAACTGCATGAAATAGAAAAACGCTATAACTTTATGAGTACGTTTGTCAATGGGCAAATGATATTCTCCTGAAACAGCAAAAAGTCCGCCACAACTCCCTTGAATGGGGCTGTGGCGGACTTTTTGCTGTACAAAGTGTGATACCCATGATATGGGAGATTTGGGTGCGCTGTGCGGCGTTATGCTTATTCGATTCAGTCCCACCACAATGATAAAATCTGATATCCTTCTGGGGTAGTCGGTATTTCTGTATACCATTTCGGCTCAAAAGAACTTGTTACTCCATCCGAACATAAGTATTCACAATTTGCCGTTAGTTCAATGTCAGAAGGTCTGGCAGTAGTGCAAATTGCGATAGAATCTCCTGCAAGCTCATACACCATTTCGCCATCATGCTCCCCAACTTCTGTATCAGGATGGAGTACGACTCTAACCCATGCCACATCATCACGCTCTTCTACTTTGCGCAAATGTTCCCATATTTCTATGAGCGTAGGTCGACCAAAGCCCCATTGATTCGGTGCAATAGACTCCTCTTCAGTATTATTGCTAAAGAACTCTGACAGAGTTAATAAGGGAAGCCTTTCGCCAGCAGTACGTTTTTTAAATATTTCAACCAACATTGCCTTATCTAACTCCATATTTGCTTCCTCCATAAAATATAAATTCGTAACGCTACCCGCCGAAGAGACGGACAACGAACAAAGTAATTTTACCATACCCACCGTCAAAAGTCCACTCCACCATGCCACCCCAAAACAAGGCGGCATGGTAGGCTTTCCTTATCTGCCCATAGTCCAATCCCGATTTCTGCATTTTGGTTGCGGTAACGCCATCTCTGCGCTTTTCCAAATCCGCTCGATTTCCCGCAACTGCTCTGATCAGGGTATGCAAGAATCGCTCAGTCTTTTTATTTCCCCAAAAGTTGATTGAGCACTTTCATCTGCGTTCCCAACGCCCTGATGTCGCGCCATAAATGCGGCGCTAAAAACGCACTGGCGAGTCCCAGTAGAAACAGAGCTGTCAAGGTCCCCATGAGAGCGGTATATACACCGCAGCCGATTCCGGCCAGGACCAGCAGATTGATGATTAGCTGCCCTCTTAACCTGATTCGCGTATCTTTCAAAAACTTTTCCCGCTCCTGATCTTGCACCAAAGTGAGATCGTCAGTCTGTGCAGCTTCTGAAAACACACTGAGCGCTTTGGCAAAGTGATGTCTTGTGTAGATGACACCACAAATCAAGGCCGCAAGCATCCATGCCAAACCGACTGCTCTGAGAATTTCAAAACTTGCAATCGAATCTAAGCCGATCCGCATCAGCGTGGCAAAAAATGTAATTCCACCGACAAGAATCCATTGAAACAGATCTGTCCCGGCTTTCTTTTGTTCATATTCTTTCTGCTTTTGTTGATCTGAAAAGCGATTCAGTGTATAGAGCTCTCGCGTATCTCCTTTGGCAAAGTATGCTTTGTCTTCATTTCTACTAAACCCAAGAAAGGTCTTGTCCGAAAAAATTTGATCCATAAAGTAAGGCTTCCCCATTTCTTTTCTCCTTTTGACAACTGACTCTAACTAATCTATCAGAAAATCTCTCACAATGCAACTGAAAGAAAAAGTTGAACTCCCGCCGATAATATATTATGATAGTAGAGGCGGGATTTTCCCGCCCGCGATCAACAGATCATTTCTCATCCCCGAAACCAGCATCGGAGGTATTGCTTATGTCTATCCGTTTTAGTACCGAAGAATTTCAAAAACTCAAACAGCTCCTCACCGTTTACGATTGGGGGCTCCGAACGCTTCTAACCAAACTGGACATCATCCACGAAGATTTCAAGACTTTCAGAGAAGCAAGCCCCATCGAGCACATCAAAGGCCGCCTGAAAGCCCCTGAGAGCATTGCACAAAAACTCCACAAATTAGAGCTTGATATCACCGCCGAAAATGCAAAGGCACATCTGCGCGACATTGCAGGGGTCCGCATCACCTGTCCTTTTGCGCGGGATATCTCTCAGCTCATCGGTCTCTTGCGCGCCATGCCCACCATCAATATTTTAGAAGAGAAAGACTACATCAATAATCCCAAGCCAAGCGGCTATCGCAGCTATCATGTGATTATGGAGGTCCCTGTTTTCTGTTTCGGAAACATGGAGCAGGTGATCGTAGAGGTGCAAATCCGCACAGAGGGCATGAATTTTTGGGCAACTCTGGAACACAAAGCCCGCTATAAGTATGAAGAACACATCCCAAGCTATCTTTGCGACGAACTCGCCCTATGCGCCGACAAAATCGCCGAACTGGACCGCCGCATGTTCTTAATCCATGAATCAATCATGCTGATGAACGAGGACACCGAGTCTTCCTAGGGCTTAGGTATAACATTGGGAACATTATAAGGGAAACAAGCTACGAACCCAAAATTTATGCTATAACATTTCAAACACTATCTAAATTCTAGCAATACCAACACCCGTGTTACTAACTCGTAACTACTTCAATCGCGGCTTTGAGTTCCTCAATAGTTTTGTGCGTATACACGCGCTCCCCAACGTCTTTAGACTTATGCCCCATCATCAGGTCGATACACTTTTTATTT
>Ga0123355_10003298_pt1 | contig 23084 bp, 12 predicted proteins | sample TergutEmb28metaG_3_FD_89872 | JGI IMG/M metagenome (GOLD analysis project Ga0123355, IMG submission 89872) | Embiratermes neotenicus P1 segment gut microbial communities from Petit-Saut dam, French Guiana - Emb289 P1 | ecosystem: Host-associated > Arthropoda: Insects > Digestive system > Gut ... | reverse complement strand
CACAAAACGTTGACCTGCGGGCGGCGTTGCGGTGATTGTTGCATTCGCGCCAACGTTGAATTGGCCGCCGCCGCTGCCGCCGTTGACGGTCAGCTGCACACGTGTTACCGTGACAGTGACACTGGCCGTGCGGTTGCCATCGGCGGTGCGCACGGTGATGGTCGCGGTGCCGGGTGCAACGGGCGTAACCAAGCCGTTTGCGTTCACCGTGGCAACAGCTGTGCTGCTCGAACTCCACGTGACCGCGCGGTTTGTCGCGTTCGTTGGGTTAACCGTGGCGCTCAATTGCAGCGTTTGACCCATCAGCAATGTGCGCGTCGCCGCACCCGCAATCGTGATGGAAGTCACGGGCACCGCCACTGTGACTTGCACACTTGCGGTGCGATTTCCATCGGCTGTTGTCACGGTAATCGTCGCCGTGCCTGCTGCTCTTGCCGTCACCAGGCCGCTTGCGTTCACGGTCGCAATCGCTGTGTTGCTGGAGCTCCACGTCACGTTGCGGTTCGTTGCGTTTGTTGGATTAACCGTGGCGCTCAATTGCAGCGTTTGATTTACGTTCAGGTTGCGGGTTGCTGCGCCTGCGATCGTCACGCCCGTCACGGGGACTGCCACTGTAACTTGCACACTGGCTGTGCGATTTCCATCAGCCGTGGTGACCGTAATGGTCGCCGTGCCTGATGCACGAGCTGTGACTAGACCGCTTGCGTTCACCGTTGCAATTGCTGTGTTGCTAGAACTCCATGTGACTGCGCGATTCGTCGCGTTCGTTGGATTAACCGTGGCGTTCAATTGAAGCGTTTGGTTTACATTCAGGTTGCGCGTTGCTGCGCCTGCAATCGTTACGCCAGTGACGGGGACTGTCACTGTGACTTGCACGCTTGCCGTGCGATTGCCATCGGCTGTTGTCACGGTGATCGTCGCGGTGCCTGATGCACGAGCTGTGACTAGACCGCTTGCGTTCACCGTTGCAATTGCTGTGTTGCTGGAACTCCAGGTCACGTTGCGGTTTGTCGCGTTCGTTGGGTTAACCGTGGCGTTCAATTGCAGCGTTTGACCCGCGTTCAGGTTGCGCGTTGCTGCGCCCGCAATCGTTACGCCGGTGACGAGAACTCGGGTGTCGTTTGAGCGCAACCAGTAAGGCAGTTCAAGACCATACTGCGGCAACACCACATCCCACGCGGCTTCCAGCATATTGTTTAGCACGCTAAGCTGCTGCGTTGCCTCAACCCAGCGGCTTTCTAAAACATAATCCCAATACCCTTCCCAAAGAGAATCGTCATAGAAAAGTTCTGGGAACATCTCAATTAGCGCGTCGACAAAGGCGTCCCAAATCTCTTCTTCCAATTGCCAATCCACGCCCATGCAGCAGCAAATGAAGGGCGCACCTAGTAAAAATCTTTGTCGTTGATATTCCCATACAAACTCAATGGCCTCGGGCGAAACAAACTGCTCCGCAATGTCGTGGCCGCGGCGAATCCATTCCTCATTTAATTCAACCCAAGACTCAAAAAACGTGCGCACAGTGCCATCTGCCAAGGCAGCGCTCAACGCTTCATCACTTGATGTATCTTCAATGGACGCAATCAAATTCTCAAATTCCTGTTCAAACCATTCGTGCCAAGCGTCAGCTGTATCAAAAAATTCTATCCAAACTTGTTCAACATGAGGGAGCATGAATTCTAAGAGATTGCTGTTCCCTCTTAACACAAAGAAGCCTGGATAGTTCATTGCAAATATTTCGAACCAAATCTCAATATGCAGACCAAGCTCGCGCATAATTTCTTCAACTTGATCATTCAGGCAATCCGCGCAAGCAATGCCGGGCACGGCCGCGTTGCTGCAGCTGGCGTTGATGCACACGCCGCTACGGCGGCAATCTTGGCATGCCGGGTGCTGCGGCGAATGGCGGTCTCCGCAGTGCACGCAGGGCACGGAATAGCAATCCCAGCAGTAGGGGCGCCCTGAATTAATCCATACGTAATGGTCGCAGCTAGCGCCCGCACAAGCGATACGTTCAGCGCACCACGAAGAACAATAGGGTGCATGGCTCGTGCAGCAGTCTTCACCCCATCGGCAGGCAATGCGAACACGCTGGCCGCACCAATGATAATGCGCACAGGGCACGGTGGTGCAATACCACGATGTGCATGGGTTGCTTGGGCTGCGCGGTTCGTTGCATTGCGCACAGGGCACGGAATAACATTCCCAGCAAGTGTCGGAACTATATGGGTTTTCGCTGGGATGGAAGCGGTTTGTGCAAACAACGCAGTCAACTTCTTCAGCAAAGCGGCGGCAGCCCCAGCAGATGCCGTCATCGCCAATCGCCCATCCCCCCAGCAAGCAGGAATAGATGCTGTTGCCAGTCAAGCACGGCACCGTGCCGCGGTAGGGCAGCCAAAGATATAAACGGCAAGCACGGCAGGTGTCACCGGGATTTTCCACACGTCCACAACAGCAGTTGTAGCTGTGACATGCGCTCCCGTTCGCGCAGGGGAAGGTGTCGACGAAAAGACGGCAAGAGCTACAAATGCCGTCAACATCAACCGTCGAGCCAGTGTAGTAACAGGCAGATGACCCACCACTCCAAGCGTCACGACGCAAGCATGGCACGGCACCACGGTTTGGCCGCCACACATGCACGAGACAGGAATTGCATTGATCGCCGAGATTTTCTGCGCGGTCGTGATATGGGCAGCTAACGTTTGCGCAAGGGAATGTGTTGGCATAACGGTCGCAACGGTTGCAAATAGCGCTTCCGTCAAGTTCCCACCATGTGTGGTAGCAACGGTCACCACAGCAGCAATCAAAAACAATGCATGGCACTGTGCCACGCAGCGGCAGCCAAACATGCACGTGGCAACCACGGCAGATGCCGTCAGCGCCAAGCGTTCCTCCCGTTAGGACGCAAAGATCATCAAAACAACATGACTCACAAGTGGTGCAGGGCACTGTGCCGCGCAGTGCGAAGCGGCGACAATCTGCACATATGCCATCTGCTTCCATTTGCTGGCCGCTTGAAAAGCAATTGCCGGTATCCCAAATATCCAAGCAGGGTATCAACCCCCTCTGCAGAACCCAAGGACAGTAGACACAAAGGCCATCGCCCCCAATCGGCAGCGCGGACCAATTGCAAAGATTACCTGTCATTGGCACGCACGGCGCAACCGTGGGTGTGGTGCTGAGGACACCAGGCAAAAAGCCCCATTCTATCAGCAAGGCAGTTATTTCTGCATAGAAGGCATCAGCAATAGCGGATCCCTCTATAGCCCATGCATAGGCTTCGTCAGGCGTATCAAACCCATCCCAAAACCTCAAATTGCGGTTATCCCAAAGCGAGAAAGATTCGCTAAAAATTGCTTGCATCGTCTCTATTTGTTGCGTGCTCATTTCAAGAACAAATGGTTGTTCAACCAAATGGCCTATTGCAGTCTCCATGACGTAATCAGCATGAAGTAATGCATTTGTAAACGCAATAGCCTGTGGCACAAAAAACGCCTGTATCAGTGCGCTTGCCTCAACCGCATACACGGCGAGGGCACTCAGCGCATGATCGAACATCACGTGCAGGCTTCCGTCTTCAAAAGCGGCAAGAGAAGCCGCAGAATTTGGGAATTCAAGCCCTACAAGTGCAGCTTCAAAATCCTGCCTCAATGCAACAGAAGCCAACCTAAAATCGTTAATGTTTACATTGGGCAATAAGATATTTTCAACCATTCGATATGCGTTACCGCCTAAAAAAGTGGTTGCAGTAATGTAGTGATGAAAATACCAAAATATCTGGCGATGAAACGCATTCCACAGTTCAATGAACTCGGGTGGATATTCAGTGGCGGCCGATGACGCAGGCTCGAGTGCGGCAAATGGCGCAGCCAGCGATGCAGGGCCATCGTCATCGCGCAGGGCAAAGATGTCGCCGCCGCTTCCCTCAAACGTGGGCAAGTTGAAAAGCGACACCGAAGGCGCAGCCAGCACAGGCGTGCAGTCATCGCAACAACTTGCAGCGGCAGGTGCAGGCACAGAGGCGCAGCAATGCGCAGCCTCAGGCGCAGATGTGCAACAATGCACGGCCTCGAGATCAGCAGCAGGCGTTGCCACGCTCAAGGTCCCTGCGGCTGGCACCAGCAACAGCACTGCCAAGACAAAACAAAGCAATTTTCGCGAAAATTTCATACAAATTCCCCTTAAATAAATTTTCTCTCATACATTATATCATATATGAAACTGCTTGTAAACACTTTGCTGAAAAATAGTTTATCTTTGTGCAAATTGATGAGTGAGCAAGTGAGGAAACTCCTGCGGCAAAGCGACTAAGCAGCAACAGGAGGTGCGACTCATGAAAAAACTAACACCCGTTGAAACATATCACCCGCCGAATATCCCCACGCTAGCCGAAAAGCCGCCATTGCAAACCTTGCCCAAACGCTGGGCAAAAAACGCTGCCGTGTTGGCCTGCGTTGGTGTGTTGGGTGCGACGATGCTGGCAGGTTGCGTCAGCGATGGTATCTTGCATCACGGTGGCGCTCCTCAGATGCCATATTACGTCACTCGGCCAACCGAACAAGAAATCCCAGCATACAACACGCAGCTTAACTACAGCGAGCTTGATATCAACGTGTTCATACATGGCGGCGGCGGTGGCTCGGCGTTTTATGTGGTTCACTTGACCGAGCAAGAAATGTACCACATCGTTCGCACAGAACTTGAAGCCGCAGGCTTGCGGCTTGTGCCTGCACGCTTTGCGGCGCAAAATCGCATGCTTAATGCCGTTCCAGTCACTGGAGCGCTACCCATTGTGCGCATCAATATGTTTGACACACGCCGCCGTGTTGCTGTTGCGTTGATACCATGGGGTGACAGCGATTTCGCGCAGCTCAGTGCCCGACGTTTTGCCCGCAATCCTGCGCTCACCCTCGCAGAAGTAGGCGTATTCTACAACGTCAACTCAGTGATTAATCAACCGCTAGGCAGCGGACCACTTCCAACACCAACACGCGCACAGGCGCAAGCCATCGCTGAACAACAGGCGCAGGGCCTGCGTGCCCAAGCGCAAGATTTTATCACAACACTACAACAAAATGGGAGGCTACGATGAAACATAAACTAACACCCGTTAAAACCTACTCCCCACCGAACATCCCCACTTTGGCGGAAAAGCCGCCCTTGAGCCAGCTACCTAAACGCTGGGCAAAAAACGTTGCCGTGTTGGCCTGCGTTGGTGTGCTTGGAGCAAGTGCACTATTTAGTGCACCCCTTGCAGCTGCAAATGCTGAACCACCCGCTACGCAATATACCCAAACGCTGGGCGAAACACGCTACAGCGACTTGGATATCAACGTGCGTCTGCACCACGGCGGCAGCGGCTCTGCGTGGTATGTCGTGCACTTAACCGAGCAGGAAATGCGAAACATTGTGCTGGAAGAACTACGCGCTGCGGGGTTGCGGCCAGTGCCTGCGCGGTTTGCGCGGGTGAACTTGCTGGAAACATTAATGGAAAACGCATGGATTGACGACCGAGAACACCGCTTGCGTCCTGCTGCGATTGATTTATTTGATGTCCGTCGCCGTGTGGGCATTTCATTCATCAGCTGGGAGCGCAACAACCAGATGTTCCGCTCATGGGGTGGTGACTACTTGGCACAGCAATACGCAGAACGATTCGCCCGCCACCCTGCGCTGACAGCTACTCGCATTGGTGTGTTCTACAATCCCGGCGTAGGTGTTGGCAGCGAAGGATATCTAAGCGACAATGAGGAGTGGATACCACGAGTTCCACCAAACGATGAAGAGCTTGGTTTGGCTGTGCCTGTGTTGGTGGCACGGGTTCGTGCTCAGGTGCAACGCTTTTTGGGCGACAACCGCGTGGGCAGACGAGTGCCCTCGCATGGGCTGGAATTCACGATGGAACGTGGTGACCATCAGTATACAGTGCAACTATCTGAACAGCAAGCACTAGCAATCATTCGCGAGCAACTGGAAGTTGCAGGCTTAGATTTATCAACCACACCGCCCAATCGCCAGGTGCGTTACACATATGATCCCTATCGTGTTAACACACGCACGCTTATCGCAACACTTGCATTGTTTGATGCACAGGCGAACGTTGCAGTGTCACTCCTCAACAATGCTTCGTGGCACGACCCATGGAATGTCCCACGCGTGGCAGAACAATTCGCCCGAAATTCTTCCACAACGGTGGGTGTGTTTTTCAATCCTTTTTCAAGTCTGCCAACTACATCTTGGCGAACTGACAGACCAATCACTGTCACGCAAGCGCAAGCCGCCGCAGCAGCGTACGTCATGCAAGCTGAATTAGTGCGGCAGGTGCAAACCTTCATCACACATCTACAAGCAGAAGGGATACTCTAATGCATTTAACCCTCCACCTCACCAACCGCTGCAACCTTGCCTGCAGCTATTGCTTCGAGACCCGCGGGCCCGAGCGCATGACCAAAGAAGTCGCCTACGCAGCGGCCCAGCTAGGCATGCAGGGCACGCAACGGTCGGGACTGCTGTTCTATGGTGGTGAACCGCTGCTGGAGCGGGCGTTGATCGAAAGCACGATAGCGTACACCCAGCGCATCAAAGCCAAAACGGGGCACACGTTTTACTACAAGATGACAACCAATGGCTTGCTGCTGGACGAGTCTTTCCTGCAATTAGCGCAGGAGGTGAACCTCACCATCGGCTTTTCGCACGATGGCCCAGCGCAAGACGATTGCCGCAAGCTGCCCAATGGTGACGGCAGTTTTGCGCAGCTTGCAAGTAAAATTCCGCTGCTGCTGCGCTATCAACCCTATGCCGTGGGCATGTGTGTGGTAGATCCCAGCACCGCCCACAAAGCCTGTGATATCGTGCGCTATCTTTACGCCCAGGGCTTTCGTTACATCACCGTGGGCATCAATTATTCACCCCGCTGGACGGAAGAAAAGCTGGCCATTCTGCAAGCCGAATATGAAAAAATGGCCGCGCTATATCTGAAATGGACACAGGCAGAGCAAAAATTTTATCTGTCGCCGTTTGACATGAAGATTCTGTCGCACCTCAAGGGTGAGGCTTACAACGCTGACCGCCGCCGCATGGCGCAAAACCAGCTTAGCGTCGCACCCGATGGTAAGCTCTACCCTGCCTCGCGCATGCTGTGGACCCCTGATGTTTGCATCGGCGATGTGTTCACCGGTGTGGACAAAACACGACAAGATGAGGTTTACGAACAGGGCGATGCTGCCGAGCCTTGCAAAGGCTGTGCGTTGCGCACACGCTGCAATTATGCCTACGACAATCCGGACATTTCGCCTGTGCAATGTGCGCATGAGCGCATGCTCACGCCCATCGCTGATCAATTGGCTGAGCGGCTGTTCCGCGAAAACAACGCGCTGTTTTTGCACAAGCACTACAATGAAATGTATGCCGTGATGTCGCTGGTGGAAGACCGCGGCACCGTTTAGCAAAATTAGTTTTTACTTGACTTGTAAACAAAAACATGTTATACTAAGTGAAAATAATTGTGTAACGGAGAGTGTTTATGCGTAAACTTTTCAGCCTGATTCTTGCCTGCGTGCTGATTGCAACGTGCTTCATGGTTGCTGTTTCTGCCAACAATGCACAATACGTCACCTACGAACAATTCGGTGCGGTGGGCGATGGTGAGACCTGCGACTTTGATGCCATCATCGCCGCACATGCTTATGCGAATGCAAACAATCTGCCTGTGCGCGCAAACCAAACAGCAACTTACTACATCGGCCATGGTGGGCGAACCGCCGAAATTCAAACCAATACGTATTGGGGCGAGGCTCAGTTTATTATCGACAATTCCATTGTGGAACAAGGAGATCACCACGCTAATGTGTTTCGGGTGACCTCCCAGCTTGCGCCGATTGAGCTTACACACATCGAAACGCTTGCAATCGGGCAAGAGCAAATTGATGTTTCGCTTTCGCGCCCGGCCATTGTGTTTGTTGAGGACACAACAACAAGGCGTTTTTTCCGCCGCGGTATGAATCAGGACACAGGGCGCCCACAGCGTGATTTGTTCTTGATTGATGAAAGTGGCAACATCGACCCCACAACGCCAATTATTTGGGATTTTGATACCATCACTTCCATCTGGGCGCATCCCATTGATGACGAAACACTCACCATCACCGGCGGCCGTTTCACCACGATTGAAAATGAAGTGTTCTGGAACAGCTACTTTGCCCGCGGTTTGCAAGTTTCGCGCTCGAATGTAGTCGTAGATGGCATTCTGCATGAGTTAACGAACGAAACTGACGCACGCAATTCGCCCAACAGCGGTTTTATGATTGTATACAGCGCTGCCAATGTGCTGGTGCAAAACAGCACGTTTTCTGGGCGCAAACAGGGTATCCACGGCTCTTATGACATCCAATTTACCCACACAATTAATCTAACGTTCTATAACGTTGATCAAGCCAACTCTATCTTCGACAGAACGCGTGGCGGCATTACAGGCTCAAACAACAACAAAAACTTGGTGTTTGACAACGTAACTCTTTCGCGCATAGATTCCCACACTGCAGCCCACAACCTAACCATCCGCAACTCCTATATCGGCAGCCAAGGCGGGCTTCCCATCATTGGCACTGGCACCTTTTTGCTGGAAAACACCACCGTAACGGCGAACGAATTAATCAGCCTGCGCAACGATTTTGGCAGCACATGGGATGGTGATTTCATCATTCGCAATGTAACGTTTCGTCCCACAGGCACTTATGCCGTTGTCATCAACCTGCGCAATGACGGCATGCATGATTTCGGCTATGAGACCTTTTTGCCGCGCTCGATTTTTATCGACGGCTTAACCATCGATGATGCGCATTTGAATTGGCGCCGCCATTTTCCGCATTTTTACACCGGTCCCCAATTGTTTGCTGCCAACCATATTTATGGCAATGACGCGCTGCGCGTCACATTGCTGATCGACTGGTTTCGAACACGAAATGCGCCGCATCCCATGACGCTGTCAGAGCAAATTGTGATTCGTAATCTGGAAGTCACCAGCGGCAGAAGACTGCGCTTGAGCAGAAACATTTTCCGCTATCGTCAATGGCTATTCCCGAACATGAGAATCACAAGGCTGGACGACTCCTGTCCATGCTCCTAATATGAAATCCCAAATACTTCCTCAGCTCATATGAGTTGGGGATTTTTTTCGAAATTTACAAAATATTCACATGCAGTTGACATTGATTTGAGATTGATGTGCTACAATAATTTCATGCCACTGCGAAACACAAAGGAGATAACGATGCTAAGACTATCCGGCATTACGAAAGACTACAAAGTCGCCGACACGAAGGTGCAGGCGCTGCGCGGGCTTGACCTATCGTTTCGGGAAAACGAGTTTGTATCGATATTAGGCCCATCGGGCTGCGGAAAGACCACGCTGTTGAACATCATCGGCGGCCTAGATCACTGCACAAGCGGCGATTTGTTCATTGGTGGCGTGAGCACCAAGAAATTCAAAGACAAAGACTGGGATGTGTATCGCAACAGTCGTGTTGGATTTATTTTTCAAAGCTATAATTTAATCCCCCACCAAACGGTGCTGGGCAACGTGGAACTTGCGCTCACGATCGCGGGAATCAGCAAAGCCGAGCGCACCGTCAAGGCCTTGAAAGCCCTCGAAAAAGTTGGACTGAAAGACCAAGCTCGCAAGCGCCCCAACCAGCTTTCGGGCGGGCAGTGCCAGCGTGTGGCCATTGCGCGGGCGTTGGTGAACGACCCCGAAATCCTATTGGCCGATGAACCAACTGGTGCGCTCGACACCAAAACCTCCATCCAAATCATGGAGCTGATCAAAGAGATTGCCAAAGAAAAACTGGTCATCATGGTTACGCACAACCCAGAGCTTGCTGATGAGTATTCCACCAGAATTATACGCCTGCTGGACGGCCAATTGCAACACGACTCGAATCCGTTTTCAGAAAAAGATGAGATTGCGGCAACCAAAGCTGTGGCACCCAAAAAAGACATGAAAAAAGCAAAAGCAAAAATGTCTGCTTGGACAGCCTTTAAGCTATCGCTGCAAAATCTGTTTAGCAAACGAAAACGCACAGCGATGACCAGTATCGCGGGTTCTATTGGCATTATCGGCGTGTCTTTGGTGCTTTCGCTATCCATGGGCATGCAGACCTTTATCGGGGATATGCAGGCGGATATGCTGTCGGGCAATCCCATTCGGGTCACAAGCACCGGCATGAACTTTGACATGCTCATGGGCTTTGGCGGCCCGGGCGACACAGTTGCTGCCGTGCGCGAAGTCGGTTACGTCAACGTGGATTCAATCGTTGAGGTTCTTGTCTCTCGCGCATCATTTGCCGACAACCTGATGTTTGAAAACCGCATCACGCAAGATTACATTGACTTTCTGCTGTCCATGCCGCCGGAATATTTAGCGGAGCTGTTTTTTGATTATGGCCTAGACGTGACCAACAACATTTTCACAAACTTTAGAGAGAATGCAGACAGCGAGCCGGTGAATATGAGCCTTGCCGCCATTCGCAATATGTATGCGTCTGTGTTGCAGCACACGCCGCACGCAGAGCATGCGGAACAAATCATGGGCATGACCAACCTGTTCATGCAGCTGCCCGAAAATGAAGCGTTTATCTTGGCGCAATACGACCTAATCTATGGGCACATGGCAAGCGGCAAAGGCGACATCGTCATCGTGCTGGACGAAGGCAGTGTGATGACCGATTTACTGCTTGCGCAACTCGGATACTACACACAGGATGAGTTTCTGAACATTGTGTTTCAGTCTATACCAGAAGAAGACGGCAGCCCCAATGAGCACTATGTTCCCGGCTTACATAGGCAGCGCTTTAGCTATCAAGATTTAATCGGGCAAAGCTTTACCTGGTACCCCAACGACGTTGTGTTTGAAGCGGACGAAAACAGCGACTCGCAGTTTCTTTATCACGCAACCCGGCAAGATGGCTTTCGCGATGGCGTGCAGCTAACGGTCGTTGGCATATTGATTCCCCGTGAGGACAGCTCCTACGGCAGCCTAAGCAGTGCTTTTTATTATACGAACGCGTTGGCGCGGCATATCATTGACACAAACATCAGCTCCGAAATTGTCACCACACTCATTACCAACGAACAAAACAGCACCTCTAGCGGCGAAACATTGAGCATGATGAACGACTTGCAACTGGCACTGGACGGCATTGAACAGTTCAGCGACGGCGCAGCACAGTTAGGCGATGGTCTGGACCATTTGGCAGACGGTGTGCAGCAAATGCAAGATGGAATCATGTCTATGATGGATATGCTGACAGATTTTATGACTGATTTGGAAAATGCGTTTCGTCGCAACCCGCTGCTGATGCTGGACAGAAACGTGCGGGCATTGCTGCAAAGCCTGGGCGGCGACATTGGCGATGGTGAGGGCATGGATTTCAGCCAACTGGACATGATGGGCGACGGTTTTGACGCATTTGCTGATGGGATTGCGGCGCTGCAAGGCGGTTTTTCGGGCTTGGAAGAAGGCATGGCGCAACTTTCTGATGGCATGAGCAACTTCCGCCCGGACGCAGATGATATCCCGCCCGTCAGCATCACATTCCAGTATGCCTACAGCTTCATGGGCGAAACCTTCGAGGACAACACAGGCTTTCTGGGCAATCAATCTGGTTTTGCCGGCATGATGGGCGGCGGCGGCAACAGAACCATCAGCCTGCAGCAGCTCGGTGGGGTTGACATGCCGCACAGCATCTCTGTTTTCGCGGCTGATTTTGAGCAAAAGGCCTATGTGCTGCAGTACCTTGACCGCTGGAACACGGATGAAAGCCTCATGTTTTTCAGCGCATCGCAGGGCCAATATATCACCCTTGACGCTGAGCAACGCGAGGAAATCATCTATACCGATACGCTTTCGATGATTGCCGCGATGATCAACAACCTCATCGATATCGTCACCTTTGCTTTGATTGGTTTCACCTCGCTTGCGCTTGTTGTGTCGTGTGTCATGATTGGCATTATCACCTATGTGTCCGTAGTTGAGCGCATCAAAGAAATCGGAGTAATCCGCTCGTTGGGCGGCAGAAAACGCGATGTATCAAATTTATTCACCGCAGAAACGTTTATCATCGGCTTGATTTCCGGCTTGATTGGAATTGGCGTTACGCTGCTTGGCTCCTTTGTGCTCAATCAGCTCATATGGCACATGCAAGGGATTAGAACAATCGCAATCTTCCCGTGGCACTTAGCCGTGTTGATGGTTAGCATCAGCGTATTCCTCACGCTTATCTCGGGCATGCTGCCGTCACGCTCTGCGGCGAAAAAAGACCCGGTTGTTGCACTGCGGGCGGAGTAATGGGGGTAATTAAACTGGGAGGATTTTGACATGCAAAAACAATATAAACTATGGTACGATGCCCCTGCACCCAACAGAGGCCGAGAATCCGACGACCCGAAAGCGAAAGACCCCGACTGGGAGGCATGGTCGCTGCCCCTGGCGGGCGGACATTTCGGCGTGAATATGTTTGGCCGCACAGACACCGAGCGCATGCAAGTGACCGAGGCCAGCCTAGCCAACCCCTATCCAGAAGGCATCAATAACTTCGCTGAGGTGCTCATTGATTTCCACCACCCCGAACAAGCCATCACAAACTACACCCGCGACCTAGTGCTCAACGATGCCACGGCACATGTGTGCTATGACTATCAAGGCGTGACATATCGGCGGGAGTATTTAACGTCGCACCCAGATGCCGTGCTGGCCGTGAAGCTAACGGCTTCGGCCCCCGGCTGTGTTTCGTTCACGCTGCGTCCCGAGATTCCATATTTGCAACCGTTCGGCGAAGAGAGCAGGCTGGGAAAAACCGGCACAGTTGCGGCGTGTGGGCAAACCATCACCCTCAGCGGCGAAATGGAGCATTACGGCATTTTATACGAAGGCCAAATTGTTGTGCAGCACAGCGGCGGTTCTCTGCGTTGCGACAAAAACAAACTTGTGCTCGAAAACGCCGACGAAGCCGTCATTTGGATGGCATTGGGCACGAACTACCAGCTTTGCGAAGAGGTGTTTCGTGATTGCCCGCCGCAGGAAAAACTTATGGGCAATCCGCATCCGCATGAACGCATTGCACAAACGCTTGCACAAGCCCTCTCGCAGGGTTATGACAATGTACGAGAACGTCATGTGCAAGACTATCAGCAGTTTTTCAATCGCGTGCAGCTAAATTTGGGCGGCCAACCGAGCCCCCTGCCCACCAACGAGTTACTCAACGCATATATTGCCGGCAAACCAAGCCGATATTTAGAAGAACTTTACTTCCAATATGGTCGCTATTTGCTGATTGCGTCTTCACGCAAGGGCACACTGCCAGGCAACCTGCAAGGGCTGTGGAATCAATACTACTCCACACCGTGGAGCGGCGGCTATTGGCACAACATCAACATCCAAATGAACTATTGGCATGCGTTCACCACAAACTTGGCCGAAATGTTCGAATCATACTCAGATATGAATCGAGCGTTTCGCAAGCGCGCGCAAGTGTTTGCAGATGATTATCTCAAGCTTATCTACGAAAAACATCCGAATGCGAAATACGCCGTGCCCGCTAAAGAAATCGGTACCGGCCAAAACGGCTGGGCGATTGGCACGGGCAGTTGGCCATGTCATCTTTCCATGCCCTGGCCGGAAGGTCACTCGGGGCCGGGGCAAGGCGGGCTGACCACCAAGCTGTTTTGGGATTACTACGATTACACGCGAGACGAAGAGGTGCTCAAACACATCACATACCCCGCGCTTTCTGGTATGTCGGATTTCCTCAGCCGAACCGTCATTGAGCAAGACGGCTGCCTGTTGGTGCACCCATCGATGTCGCCGGAGCAGCGCAAAGACGGCGTGCATTATCGCACCACTGGCTGCGCGTTTGACCAACAAATGCTGTATGAAAACCACAAAGACTGCATCGCTGCCGCTGAGCTGCTGGGCATTGACGACGACACTGTGCGTCTTGCCAAGCAGCAAATTGGCAAGCTAGAACCTGTGATTGTGGGCGCTTGCGGCCAAGTGAAAGAATACCGTGAAGAAGAACAATATGGCGACATCGGAGAATATCATCACCGCCACATTTCGCATCTTGTGGCACTCAGCCCCGGGCAAACCATCAACCCTAACACGTCTGAGTGGATGCAAGCCGCTCGCGTCACACTGACTAAGCGTGGCGATGAATCCACCGGTTGGGCCATGGCGCATCGGCTCAACGCATGGGCGCGCGCACGTGACGGCCAGCGCGCCTACACGCTGTATCAAACGCTGCTGAAAATCGGCACATTGCCCAATTTGTGGGACACCCATCCGCCGTTCCAAATTGACGGAAATTTCGGCGGCACAGCAGGCGTGGCCGAAATGCTGCTGCAAAGCAATGGCAACGTGATTGAACCATTGCCTGCGCTTCCGCACGCTTGGCCTAGCGGCAGCTTTGCAGGTTTGGTGGCACGCGGCAATTTTGTTGTGGGCTGCACGTGGGAGAATATGCGGCTGACGAAAATGACGATTCATGCGCGACGCGGCGGTGTTTGCACCGTGCGCTACCCTGGCATTGACAGCGCGCAGGTGACCGACGAAAACGGCAAAGCCATCCACGCAACAGCAATGGATGGCGAGATTATGCTTGATATGAACGCGAATGGGCTTTGTTTGATCATGGTGCCGTGAAGAGTGGAGTGCATCGACAACTTCTTATACATCTCCCGTATCTGTGTCGTCGGTCTCTCTGCTTGCATTGCCCTGTTGTTCCTGCACAAGCTCCATCTCCACGCCGTAAAGATGCACAAACTCACCGGTGATTTCTGCCGGCCGAAACACGATGTCGAACACAACCGTGCCGGGCAAACCCTCGCCGTTCAGTTCAACTATGAAGTCATGGGTCGTATATTCCTCGGGGGAAGGCGATGACGTGATTTGCCGCACATGCCGCTGACCGTTGATGTAAATCGAATACGCGCCCGTAATGTCCTTCGTGCGCGTGGAATAGCGCAGGCTGAGTTTATATTGCCCAAACACAGCAGGCCGCACGTTCCAGATAACCGTTTGCTCGGTGTGGCTAAAGCCAGAAATATGGTCGCGACCGGGCTTGCCATCGCCATGGCTGAGCGCCGGACTGATATGCGAAGCGTCGAAAGCACGCAGGTAACTTTGCCGAGCAAGCAGCCGATTTTTGTCATGCAACAGCTCGCCTTCGAACTCGGCGACAACGACTGTGTTGCAACTTTCCGGCAGGCCGCTTGGCAGAGTAATTTGCGTGTCAAACTTATTCAACCGCCGGGTAGATAGAGATGTTTTTGCGGGGTCAGCCAACAGATACGCTTTCTTCACATGATTGAGCATGCCGCCCAACGTGATGGTGCCGTCACCCGGCTCAAACACATGCAGGTAGAGCTTGCCATCTTTCAGCGTTGTTTCGCCAAAACACTGCACAGGCAGCGGGCTGCGCCGTGTGCCATAAATACTTTCACCGTTCACACGCATCCACTCGCCGATTTTTTGCAAAATCTCTAGGTCAATGCCGTCAATTTCGCCCAGTGCCGTGGGGCCCACGTTCATCAGCACATTGCCGCCGCGCGCCGCAGCCTTGGCCAGCAGACGAATAAAATGCTCCGGCGGTTTATGTGATTTATCTATCTTCGAATAACCATAGGACTCGTTCGTGGTGGGGATGGTCTCCCACGCGCCGGGCGTGGGGAAAAATTCGGCCGCGCGGTCGCCAGTGTTGATGTAATCCGCCGTCGGAATGCCCACCACTGGCGCAATTCTGCCATTGACCACGATGTTCGGGTCGGCCTCGCGAATGGCACGCAGAATGCGTAAATTCTCGCTGGTGGGCAGCTTGTGCGAGGTATCAAACCATAGTAAATCCGGCTTGTAATTTTCAATCAGCTCCAAGATCTGAGGGATGCTCTTGCCGTCTACATAACCGCGTGCGGTTTTTTCCACAAGTTCGGGATGCTGGTTAAACCACAGGCCTTTCGGCCCCTCAAACAAGTGATTATCCCCGCCCCCGTTTTTGAACTCCCAGTCATTACCCGGCGCATCGGGGTGTTCCCAGTCAAACGCATGGGAATAGTAAATGCCAAAGCGGATACCCTCTTTTTTGCAGGCGTTGCGCAGTTCTTCAATGGGGTCGCGCCCGAAGGGTGTCATGCGGATATCGTAGGGGTAGGCATCCGAGGGGTTCATGGCAAAGCCATCGTGATGCTTAGCGGTGATGACGAAATAGCGCATGCCTGCTGCTTTTACGGCGGCAATCCACTCATCGGCATCAAAGTTCACTGGGTTGAAGTGATTGATGAACAGCTCAGTGTATTCCGCCTTGGTGAAGCACATCACGCGTTGCAAGTGCTCGGCATAGCCGCTTTGGCGGCCTTTCCACTCCCCTCCCGCGATGGCATACACGCCCCAGTGCGCAAAGCAGCCAAAGGTGGCTTCGTTCCACCAGGCAAGACGTGCGGCGGTGCCCGGAAAGTCCTGTTGCATCCAGCCGTCGGGGGCCAAGGCTTGATGAATTGCATCGGTGTCGCGTTTGAGCATATGTTATCTCCTGAATCATGTTTTTTGTTATATCATGTTGGCAGTTGACGTGTCGCCATGAGATTTAATGCATTAAATCTCATTATACAACACGTTTGATTGCATGTCAATATCCATGCAAGAAAAAATTATGCTTGACAAATATCGTTTGCTGTGATATGATATTCTTAATCAATGATGAGAGGTACGCGAATGTCGGTCTGAATGTTAGGTAATACTGTACTCAGTAACAGCAAGAGACTCTTGCTTAGTTTTTGTGTACCCAAATGCCTTTCAGAATGACCGAGAAGTGCTTTAGCATTTTCTTGTTCGTTTGTTGCGCAGCGGGTAGCTGCGTTTTTTTATTGCTGCAAGGCTTTTGGGTTGTGAAAGGATAAAATATCATGAACAACCATTATACCGCACTAGAATTTAATATAATCATCGATAAACTGAAAGAACATGCGCTGTCTCAAAAAGCAAAAGATGCGCTCGCCAATCTGTCTCCTTATCTGAACGAGGATATGTGTGTGCGCAAGATGGCGGAAACCACGTCCGCCAGAAATTTGCTGGATATCGTTGGTGCGCCGCCTTTGGCGATCATGGAAAAACTTGACGAAATTATCACACTGGCGGATGCAGGCAGCATGTTGGTGCCGGAACAGCTCAAAAGTATTGTCGGGTTTGCGCAGTCTTGCAAACGCATGACGACATACTTGTCCAAAAGCGAATCCACGGGAGAAGCCGTTGCAGTGTATGGCAAAAGCATTGAGAACTTAACAACGCTGCGAACTGAAATTGAGTTGTGCATCGACTATGATACACTGCGCGACGACGCTAGCCCTGCCCTGCGCAATATCCGCCGCAAAAAAGAGCATGTGGAAAACCAAATCAAAGAAAAGTTAGATCACATCCTCAAAAGCCGCAAGCAATATCTGTCAGACGGATATATCGCAATCCGTCAGGGACATTATGTGCTGCCCGTACAACGCAAATTTCAAGCGCAGTTTGGTGGCACAGTGATTGACGCTTCCGGCAAAGGCTCCACCGTATTCATGGAGCCAACTGCGATTGCGAAGTTTCAGGCAGAGCTGACCTTGCTGGGCATTGAAGAAGATGCTGAAGAAAGGCGCATTCTATATACGCTCACCGCTGCGGTGGTGGAATATGCTCCCCTGTTGCGCCGCAACATGGAAGCGATGGAAATTTTGGATGTGCTGTTTGCCAAAGCCAAACTAAGTGCTAGCATGAAAGCAGTGCCCGTGGAAATCGGCGGTGCGCGAAGGCTAGATATCCGGCAAGGCCGCCACCCATTGTTGAGTGCGGAGGAATGTGTTGCGCTTGATTTTGCGATGGACGAAAATACAAACGGCGTGATTATCACCGGCCCAAACACAGGTGGTAAAACCGTTGCAGTGAAAACAGTGGGATTACTCTGCTTGATGGCGCAGTGTGGGCTTCATATTCCCTGTGATGCAGGCAGCTATGTGGCCATGCAGGATAGCTATTGGTGTGACATTGGCGATAGCCAGAACATTTCGCAAAACCTATCCACCTTTTCTGGGCATATGACGAATATCATCAGCATTTTGGCTCACGCCAGCCGAGACAGCCTTGTGCTGCTTGATGAGTTGGGCAGCGGCACGGACCCCGCCGAAGGCATGGGCATTGCCGTGGCTGTGTTGGAAGAACTGCGGCTGCGCGGTTGCATGTTTTTGGTCACCACGCACTATGCGCAGGTGAAAACCTACGCGGAGAAATCAGACGGCGTAATCAGTGCACGAATGGCCTTTGACCGCGAAAACCTCCGACCGCTCTATCAGCTGGAGATGGGCATGAGCGGAGAAAGTTGTGCACTGCATATTGCCCAGCGGTTGGGTCTTGCGCCGCATTTGTTGGCGCGCGCGCACCACGAGGTCTATGGCGGGCAGGCCAGTGCGCCAAAGCCCCCCGCAACGAAAGCCCCGAAAAGCCGTCTGGAGCGCACACAACCTGACAAGCCCAGCAATGACCCCTCTGGCAAGTTTGCCATGGGCGATAGCGTAACCGTTTTGCAAACTGGAGAAATCGGCATTGTTTATCGCCCTGCCAATGAATTGGGTGATGTTATCGTGCAGGTAAAAGGGGTGAAGCAAACCATGAAGCATAATCGGCTTAAGCGCAATGTGTCCGCCGCAGAGTTGTATCCCCCAGACTACGATTTTTCGATTATCTTTGACAGTGTAGAGAACAGAAAGGCGCGTCATCACATGGGCAGAAAGCATGACCCCACACTAAGTATCACCTATGGTAATGATGAGAATGCATAAAGAGACAAAATCATAACAATAAAAATCCCATCGTGATGCTCGAATGAATTCGAGGTTGCGATGGGATTTAACGTTGCATCTCCCATGCGCTTTTCTTAACAACTTCATAATAAATTAATGTTATACTATGCAGGAGGTGATTAAGATGGCAGTTATACTCATTGCAGAGGATGATAAGGCGATCAATACGCTAATCAAGAAAAATCTTGAGCTTGTGGGGCATGCATGCTCCTCTGTTTTTGATGGAGAGGCAGTTTTTGATGCACTGCAAACACGAAGCTATGACTTGATTTTGCTGGACATTATGATGCCGAAAATGGATGGCTTTCAAGTAGTACAAGCGGTCAAAGAGGATATTCCTATTATATTTCTCACCGCACGCAGCGCGGTGGAGGATAGAGTCAGAGGACTAAAACTTGGCGCGGACGATTACATCATCAAGCCGTTTGATATGTTAGAGCTTCAGGCAAGAATAGAAACTGTGCTGCGGCGGGTGAACAAGTCGGAACATTCTTTTTGCCTAGACGATGTAAAGGTGGATTTTTCCAGCCAACAAATCTACCGCAAGGATATGCTTGTGGATTTTGCGCCGCAAGAATTTTTGCTGATTGAGGCATTGATTATCAATCGCAACATCGCGTTGTCTCGCGACAAGTTGCTGACGATCGCCTGGGGCTACGACTATGCCGGTGACACTAGGACGGTGGATGTGCACATTCATGGCATCCGCAAAAAGCTGGGTTGGGAGAATGTGATTAAAACAGTGTATAAGCTGGGCTACCGGCTGGAGGTGAAACAATGAGGCTGAAGACATTTGTTGCCACTTACCTGCTTTTCCTCTTCGTCTTGTTTTCTAGCGTAGGCATTGTTTCAGTGCACTTGACCAATAGCCAAGTCAATATGCTCAAAGACAAAGGCGCTGGCCAGTTTCAAACCATCGCACATTCCCTTGCTTGGGACATTGTTGCCGCATGGGACAACGGTGGAAGAAGACATCAAGGCGATCTCTCTACGGTTGTGGCTGATTTGGTGCATGGTTACGCAAGATTTTACAGCAGGCACAATGTCCTTTTATCCGTGGTTGACATGCAACTGACAGGGCAAAACACAAACGCTAGGCAAACAGAAATTACTTTTGTTGAAAGCATCGACGGTCATTTTATTTTGATTTCGGGGTTGTTGCCCACACCGCATGGGAATTTTCTGCTCAACTATAGCTTAGATATTACCGACAACATTGCGCAAATGCGAGGAATTCAACAACTGTTATTGATTTCGGCAGCTGTGTTTGCCATAATCGCAGCCTTTACGCTGCATATCATTTTATCTGTGATCTTCAAGCCGTTGGTTGCTGTCGCGAAAGCATCCCGTGAAATCGCAGGCGGCAAGTTTGATGAACGCATTCACATCAAAGGCAACAATGAGCTTGCTCGCGTAGCGACCGACTTTAATCAGATGGCAGAAAAAATTGAAGATCAAATCACAACTTTGGAAGAAGAAGCCGAAAACAAGCAACAATTTGTGGATAACTTCGCCCATGAAGTTCGAACACCGCTGACATCAATTTATGGCTACGCAGAATATATGCATAAAGCATTGTTGGATGAAAAGGAGATAATTGAATCCACGGCATATATCATGGACGAAGCACAGCACATCAAACACATCGCAAATTCTCTGCTTGAGCTTGCAACGATACGCAATTATATTCCCTTGAAAAAAGAAATTTTAGTTTCGAAGCTCTTTGACGATGTTGCGCAATCCATGGAAAACTCGCTGCAAGAAAAGAATGTGCGGCTCATTTGCAGCCATGATGTGCAGGTGCTTTGTGCACAGGAGGACTTGATGAAAAGCTTGCTGCTGAACCTGTGCACAAACGCCCTGCAGGCTTGCGCACCCAACGAAGGCGTGATTCATTTGCTTGCCAAGGCTGAAGAAAACGGCATCGTGTTGCGTGTTAGCGACAATGGCTGTGGCATTGCGGCAGAAAGCCTGCCCAAGCTTACAACGTCGTTTTATCGCGTCGATCAATCGCGCAACCGTGGCAGCGGCGGCGCTGGACTGGGGTTGGCGCTCTGCAAACAAATTGCCCAGGTTCATGGTGCACAACTGTTTATCGAATCAAAATTGGGCGAGGGCACGGTAGTGAAACTAAAACTTACAACTTCCGAATAACGCCATAACAACATGCTAACAACATTGGTTTATGATATACTTGTGAGCTCACAACAACCAAACACCGAAAGGGAATTAATCTCATGAAACACAAAACAATGAAATCCACAGGCAAAGAACTCTTTAAGGTGGTGGCAATTGCCACCGTTGCGGTTGGCTTGTTCAGCGCAGCGGTGATTGGCGCAAATAGCTTGGCGTTTGCAGCGGCGACCAACCAAACAACACTCTCCCCTATCACAACATCTGCACTGGGCAACCACCAAGAAGACACGGCGTTTGCGTCGCCAACACTCGCGTTGGTCGAAGGACCCTGGCAGCAATACCACGTCAAGCCTGCGTCAGCCATGCCCATGGAGCAAGCTGCTCAAGCAGGTGCGCAATATATCTGGGATATATTTGGCACCTGCATTGACGGCGCAGTGGTTGAAATGAACTTCTCCGCTCATCCAAGCAATGCAAGCACATGGTGGCGCGGCAATGCTGATGTGTCTGGACAGGCGTATCACTTCATCATCAACGGCATTACTGGCGAACGAATTGATATCTCCAGTTGGCCATGGGAACAAACCAGACGTGCGTTTGATGACTTGACCCCCGAAGAGTTAGAGGCAAGAGAAGCCATGCGCACTGAGCTGTCTAACGCTAGGCGAGTGTTGATTGATTCTGGCTGGTTCGAGATGGATCTTGATCAACGCATGACATTTGCAGGGCTTAGTGCGCAAGCTCTGCAAACTTATCAGCAAACCGCAATGGACCTCGCCACGCAGCACTTCAATCGTTCTAACGTAACAGAGATTCAGTTGGGTGATATCAATGCCGATCGCATCACTGACTCGGGCGTTGCACACGTGACGTCACTGTGGTTTATCGTTACAGATGACACTGGACGCGAGGCGACGATTCTCATCTCCACAGCAACAAACGATGCACATTTCATTAACATCACAACCCAGCACAACGACTTTATCCCCGGCTTTTATTATATTGGCCCTGGGATTGGCTAAGCGTTTTATAACCGAAAAGACGAAACGCCCTGAGATGAACCTCAAGGCGTTTTGTTGATCTACGGCGACAATGTTGTGTGTTTGAATCGGTGCCCCTTCTCGCGAAAGATAAAAACAAGCGCTCCCACGAAAGTGAAAGCGCGATTGGTGAGCGGCGACTCGCCGCTGGGCATTTGGGGCAACAGACTGTTGGCTCGGTCTTTGCATTTAAGGTAGCGCTCGTGTTTTGGGCAACACAGAAATAGCTCTATTTTGCTTTCAATCAATCGGTGCATATGAAGCATCAAAATGGAAATACTGTGTTCAAAGCACGACTGAATTTATTGTGAACATCAGGAGGAAAAATATTATGGCAAAAGGTAATGATCACGGAAATTACGCACATTCCATCGTGAGATACGACTTCCAATATGCGCATCGATTTATGCGTTACCATGAGGGAGAAGCCCAATTTTTGCACGGGCATTCGGGCTACATTGAGCTTGAAATTGGCGGAAAAGTAGACGAGCGCACCGGCTTTGCCTATCCATGCAAAGAAGCGCAAAAATTAGTGATTGAAATCGCAAACAACTTCCATCACGGCACGCTTTTGCAAGAGGGCGATCCATTGATTGAACATCTGCTCAAGGGCTATGAAGCTGCGGGGATTCGCAACGGTGTGAACGAGGTTGATGCTATGCGTCCGAAAAAACTTGACCATCCACTGGTGAAGTCTTACCCCGAATGTCGTTTGTCTATCACCACCAAGGTTTCCACTTGTGAGAACTTCTGCGAAATGTTCTACGAACTGCTTAAAGACAAGCTAGCTATCAAAAAGATTACGTTCAGGTCATCTTCTCTCAACGCCGCCACAAGATACTATGAATAGATATTTGTTATCGAAACCTTCCAATAACCCAGCTTTTCAATTAAAGAGACTCGAAAGACTCGAGTCTCTTCTTTATATGCAGTTTAGGATTTAAAACCACATCCAAACGAAGCCGAAGCCGAGGAAGAAGAGCAGCCAGTTGAAGAAGGTGGCCTCCCAGCGGGTGGAGAAGATGGTGTTGT
>Ga0123355_10003297_pt1 | contig 23088 bp, 15 predicted proteins | sample TergutEmb28metaG_3_FD_89872 | JGI IMG/M metagenome (GOLD analysis project Ga0123355, IMG submission 89872) | Embiratermes neotenicus P1 segment gut microbial communities from Petit-Saut dam, French Guiana - Emb289 P1 | ecosystem: Host-associated > Arthropoda: Insects > Digestive system > Gut ... | reverse complement strand
TAAGTAATTGGGGGTGATTTTTAAGTGCCGGTCTGGTTTGGGGTTTTTGTAAGCGGGGGGGGTGTTTTGTTTGCCTTTGGGGGGGGGGGGGGCATTCTGCCTCTGTTGTCAAAACCCACTTATAAAAGTCACGAATATTCCTGTAGCTTGATGATTTTATTTCTGGACATTCCTAAGAACACAATAGAAGTACAAACATGAAATAGTAAGTCTATACCCGTGATCTCATAGACAGTTTTCCTTGTTCATCACGAAACAGCTTCACACCCCAAAAACTTTATGCCAGGGAAAATAGCCCCGTCACCCCGTCAGTACGAGGCTGGGAAGGCCCCGAAGTCGATCTGGACACGTTCGGACAGACAAACCCTTTCCCCTGTTGGTAACCGAACGACAATAACTCGGACACCCAGCCCAGGCCTAATCACTACACCGACCGCACTATAGCGGCTCCATTGTCATCTCATTGCATGCAGTGTTTTAAGATTTATATTTTATGGTTATCACTTTCCACAATGTGGGGAGATGAATAAGAGTAACTAACCAACCAAATAACAGAATGACTGACAGGCCTAAAAATTGAAAGTTCTTTGAACTACAGCCACTTTTGAAAAACTCCTGACCCGAACGTGACTTACAGGAAGTGTATGAACCCAACTCAATACCCTCCGTGCGAGAAACACGGCTTTCCTTAATTTTAACACTGCAGTTACACTTTTGTCTGTCTGTCTGTCAGTATTGGTCACGAAATGTCTCCCAGTAGTGGCAATAATATGTCATATATGCAACATGAGGCGCGCTCTTTCGTTAAGATAATCATAGAGTGTGGGTATGGTCTGATATATATAAACAATTCTTCAAGCACAACCAGTATATTTCATTCATATCAGAATATGTTTAGTTCAAGTATGCTACATGTTTCAACGCACGTAGTGTCTCTTGTAGCGGCCAGAGCTGAGAACGTATGCCTGGCTGATTAAAGGTAGTTCTTTCACAGGCTTTTTAACGTAACAAGTCGTTGTGTCGTCAGCAATTGCTAATCATTTTCGCTGTGATTCGTTAGAACAAGGGAACAACACATTACTGCCACCTTAAAAAAAGGGTAAAGTGATCCCGTTACATGCCCGGTGTGGCCCAGAGGGTGGGTAGAGGTATAGCTGTACTCTTCCATGACCGCGGCTCTAGAATGGGGTGAGTGGTCAGCAGCACGCCCTGACCGCACTTTACCCCCGGCAAAGACCCGGTACCGACTGCCCCGTAGTCAGTCGCTATACCGACTGAGATACCCGGCCCACACACTACCGTCACCTATGAAACCAATATGACATCAACACTCTATGCTATAATATATTGCAGTGTAAGACCAACACTCACCGCTAAACGATCGCTGGTTCTGTTTCACATTATTTATACAGACTTTTAAAAGTGAAAATTTGCTCACATTAATGTTAAGTTGATTGAACATTTATTAGTTGAAAATAGCAACCTTAATAGACACTGCCGAAATCAGGGCTTGTACTCGATTGACGTGCCATGGTGCTCGGCAGCAAGCAAAATCTCGGTAGAAAGCTGGCGAGCCATCAGAACTCTGCCCCAACCAGCCCCACATGAGGGCACATCCGGCCGGCCTGCATGCCAGTGCAGTGTGGAATGTGCCCCAAACTTACAAAACTAAAGTTTCCCATTGTCGAGACGTAAGATTCCAAAAATCGCTCAAGCCAACATCATACTCTATTGGGACATATCAGCCACGTTGTATGTCATGTAAAAGACGTGAACTGAGTGTTAAAGACGAGGCCTCACTGCTGTGTGTTGTTCACAGAGCCACCGACAGAAGATTCCTCCACGCCGATCGAGTCTCTGTGTTCACCCTCCAGTCTTCCTCCCCCACCGGCAACTAACACTAGCACAACCAGCAGCCCGAAAGCCCCTGAAATCGTCACGGAGCAGCTACTGTTCGATGTACAGGAGGCTGTGGAAGAAGATGTGGGCAGCAGTGAGTGTCTGACGACGGAACAGCCTACACGAGTATCACCGTCTTCCTTGAGCCTCCTCGAAGCAGCTGCAGATGTTGCCAGCTCGTTGGAGGACGCTGTAGATGCTGTTATTCAATCGAGTCCTCGCGCTCGACGTAGGAAACTGCAGCTTCCAGACAACGACCCGATGTCAGTGCTGCAAGGTGGCTGCTTTAGCGGTAGTAGCAGCAGTAGCAGTACGTGGAGCCTGAATAAGTCAGACAGCACTACCACACTGTACCCGAGGTGCGACAGCAACTGGAACCTGCACAAAACCGCGAGCCCCGTCTTCGACGCGAGGAACAACTCTCCGTGGAGTGTAGGTCACCCCACTGGTGAGAAAGGGATAGAGCGATGCTACGACGACGGCTGTCAAGAGGAAACATGGGACGAAAACTGCCGCCAACACCTGGCGGACTTTGCCGAGAAGCTGAGTGAGAAGTTGCTCGAGGAGATAGACCAGTACCAAAAGCAGACTTGTCAAAAGACACGAGAACACAATAAGATCCTCGCTGGCTTCGAGCACCTCGATGACCCTTATTTGTCGCGGCTCAGCGAGGAGCTGCAGGACCTTACCAAGCTCAGCGAAGAGCTTCAGGAGAGAAACTCGTACCTCGCCAGTTTGAACAACACTATTATCCTGGAAGAAATACAATCCTCGTCCCCTCCGAATATTACAGAGAACCGTGACCCGTTCCTGGATACACTGCATTATTCCGATGTAGAGGTGGAGTTGAATTCTAACATTGTGGTCCTTGACCTACACAAACAATCCCAGGAGCCGAAGACAGAGCCAGATACTAACCTCGTCGTTAGCAACGAGCCTGCAGAGGACCGTTCCAGTGAGAGTGATGTGATACTCAAGTGCAACACTTGTTCAAGGCAGACAAGTGATGATATTACAGAGGATTTGGACACTTGTGTCGAAGTGCTGCGTAAGGGGGAAAACAGTGAACTCCAGGAGGCGGAGGGCGTGGAGGAGGAAGAGGACATGCCCCAGGAGATATGCGATGAAACAGATGAGCTTGTCCCCACTGTTGTTCACACAACTCCTGAACGATGCGATGCAGAGCCAAATCACTTGCTCAGAAGTATTGCTAGCAGTATTATCTCTTTGCGGCCTGGATATTCCATGGAGTCCAGTGACGCGGGGGATATGTCAGAGCAGACAGCCACCAGTGGCAGCGATTGTAGCAGGCGCGATACTACCTCTGTCGGTAAGACAGAAAGCATTGGATCTTTAGGGCCAAACTCAATAGAATGTTGCGACGCTATCACAGGAAGTGGCAATGACTGCAATCGTAGCTTGTTGTACGCAGACAGACGAAAAGTGAACTGTGAAAGTAAGTCTTATTCTGAAGATACTTCTCCACGAGGGATTGTGATGAAGGAAGCAACGCAAGAGCCACCTGAAGTATTAACAAAAACTGAGAGCTGTGCATCATCCCTCAGTGGCTCCACTTCCCAGGAATCGCTGCCATCTGACAATGGGGGTGGAGCCATTACCTTCCACCGATACTATCATGTGTTCCGAGAAGGAGAGCTAGACCAACTGATAGAGCGATATGTGGAGAATTTGCACATCATCTCGTCATACTACGACCATGCAAACTGGTGTGTTGTAGCTGAGAAGGTACATGTGTGGACCATCTGACGTGCCATTATTCTCCTGAATAGAAGCACTAAGGTGTACATATTGTATTATTTACATTTCATTCATAAATACTGGTCTGATCACGAAGTCATATAGCAGTTGCAGGTGACAATGAAGAACACAAACTGTGTCAATTTCATATCTCTTTGCCGAAACTTGTAGTTGTGCACTGGGGTGATGTCACATTCTCATAGGCTGACTTCTGGAAATCAATTTTATCCCACTTACAAGGTTTCATATTTGTCCCTTAAAAAGCCCACGGACAACAGAAGTTGCAAACACAAGTTAAAGTAACGTGATTGATGGCAGACAGCATTTAGACACGTCTCATGTTCAAAGCCTTGTATGGGTGACTGTAAAAGTACACCGCACTGACAAGTTTAATTAACTAATCCTGAAGCACATCATGATATCCCTGACTTATATTCTTGGCTTGAAAATGTAATCACTTTCAGAGCATTTTTATTTGAAATTCTAAATATTAACAGAAAATCCTAAACTGGATGTGCAATAATGATACACGGAGCAAGTAATTTGCAATTCCTAAAAACAGATGTTTTATAAACTGGACAACTAAATATTGATTGTGTAACTTCTCAGGGCTTAGGAATGAAATTGAGTCCATTATTCACCAGATCTATCCTCTCTAAATCTGGAAATTGAATGTTTCGCTTTTACAATCTTCTACGGACCTAGAAGCATTTTGCCACCCTCCACACTGCATGAAAATTGAATATGTTCATACTTTTCCATATGACTTTCACTGTGACAGCATGGTAGGATTTAGTGGTAAAACTTCAGCCATAAACAAACATTGGGATTTGCAATGCTCTGTTCCTTCACTTTTGACATAAACATTCCTAACGAAAAACACAGAAAGACACAAAAACTACTCACATTGGTAAAAAAAATATAGTTTTCCCTGTGCCCATTATAAAGGAATTTAAAGGGGAGGAGAAGTATAGATCCACTCATTCTGAACGCTGGCATTAGATGGAGATGGCTTGTGATCTTCACATCCTGGCCACTTTACCCACGACTAATGACCGAATAGGAGGCTGGGTGGTCCCAGTGCAAGTCTGGAACAAATACGTTTTGTGTCGATACATATGTGACTTCAAAATTATGATTGTAGTTAGTCAAGTCACGTATTAAACCTCTGGCAGTCATATGCTATGAGTTGCATATGACAGTGATTTGGGGTGGGGGAGGGGCATGCTCTAACCCTTAAACTTTTACCATTCTGTCCATTGTTATATATGTTTGTATGTGAGTGCTGTGAGATCATGCAGTAATGGGCAGATGAATATGTTTTATATTAATTGAACAGAATGAGCAAAACAACAGTGAATCTCACAAACACAGCTGGCTTGTAGGGAAACAAATTTTGACCTCATAACAGATCACATCCACGCTATTATACACGTAAGTCCGCCACATTGTCAAGTAGGGAATATACTACCACAAAGTTCAAAAATGGACTGCTTCTGAGTGACATACAATGATGCATGGCATGTGTGGTTCCAGACGTCCAAGTATCTTTTCATTTTTAATATAAGTTTCATGTTCAATAAAAACAGAACTATTAATCATACTCCAATCATAAATAACATCTTTCACTTTAGTTTTAATACTTACTTTTAATTATGTCACTGTGAGGCAAAACAGAATATTCAGGACTGTTTTCCTTTCTTTTGACTGAGAAATTGATCTTTTTTGCCCATCAGTAGATTTTGATTTACAGGTGCATTTATGAAAAATGCATAACAAAAACTAATTTCAGTGACAATCTATCCCTGCATACAGGCTAATTTTATGTTATTTATGGAAGTTTCTGCATGAATTATTTTTGATTCTTGTACTGCAGTCCACGGTAATTCATACAAAAATTAACCAACAAAATAACATCAAAAGATGATAAGTATTAAATTTGGAACTGTAGCAAGTACACATCAGGAATGTACCAAAGGATTCATTGTGTATGCTTATAAGATTATACAGCACTTATGGTAGATGAATGCAAAATGAGAAAGCAACACCGGTGGAAAATACTGACAAGGAATAACTGAAGTAGTCACAATAAAACCTACACCAGCGGTATTCTGTCCACCATAATGCCCACATCGATGGCCTGGGGTCGAAACTGGGCCTTGGCAGTGACAGGCTGATCGTTGTCTCTAATATGACACAACCTTATGATGAATAATTAACACATAATTTCTGTATCAAATCTGTTACAAATTGTATTATTAAATAAAAAAAGACCCAGAAATTACTCCAACATTTTAAACCTTACAGAAGGGAAAATTAAGCAATCTGCAAGCAGTTCAAACTGTATGGGCTTACAATGAAAACAACAATACAAATACAGAAATGAGCAGACAAATACGAAGTACTGTAGGGCATTAATTCAATGAAATTGAAAGAAAAGAGTTGGTCAGCTCCAACAATACAAATTAAACGTTGGTTAGCAGGTCTGTCCATTTGAAATGAAATTCTAGATATGTTGTCGGCTACCAAAGGGGGACCAATACCAGTGGAAATGAGTTGTGTGTGATCTGCTGATTTATATCAAAGAGAGTAGCTTTTCACGATCAGAAACAAAATATCTTCTGCACATACTCATACACAAAATATCAAAAGGCAAAATCCTGAATCTTTTCCATCCCTAATTTCCAAATTGGAAGTTACTAGTATATTTATGTTATCAGCCAAAGTCCCAAGACTCGAAATTCAAAACAAATTTCAAAAAGGAGATGCGTCTGTAGCACTAAACAAAAGTACAATTTCATTTCGATATACTTCCAAGTGAATAGTCATTGATGTTCAGTTGGTAGGAGGTTGGGTGGAAACAGGCTTTTATCTTATATCACATGCAGTTTCACTAGAAACTCATTTTCTCTGTCCCTGAAAGACAGTAAAAATTTTATGAACACAATTAGTTGCATGAAAGAATAAAAAACAAAATACTGTCATGTTTGCTTGGCAATTCAGACTTTCCATGTTTGTGGAACAAAGGTATTCTCTGAACATACTCACAAAAGCCAGATTTCAGTCTATAAATTGTTTTGGTACAAAAACTAATATTGGAGGGGATAAATTGTACACAATGCTTTAATGCATGCACACATTGATAACGAAGTGCAAATATGTACTAGAACTGGCATACCATCTTCATGAAACCTAGTGGCTTACAAGAAGTGAAACAAAGATTTCTGGAGACATGACTGCAATCTTGAAACATACCGTAACTAACGCCCCTTTAAATGGTAGACCTCACCTTGTGAACATTAACTATAACACCTTTGCTGAAAAGCACACAGTTCCCCTTGTCCAGATGTCATCCACAGTCCAGTTGAATGTTTTCTTCACTATCACCAAGTTGGGGGGGGGAGGTTGTGCATGAGAATTCCAATCAATGGGTGTGATCACATGAATATTACACCTGGGAACTAATGATAGAGGTTAAGATACTGGACGCAGAATTGTACCACAATAAACGGCACACACTGGTGTATTGTAACTCCCAGTTTACTCACTGCTGGCTTGTATGTTGCAGTTTCCATACAAAGAATGATTAATATGGAGCAGGCAATATACAATATTTTGGAGAAATGTGAAGTACTTGCAAGCTAAACTTCAATAGGTCCATATACCATACAGAATCTAAACATAAACACATGTGATATAAATAGTTTAGTAACAACAACACAGGAGTAGCACTATGCACAATCATACAGTTTATATGATGTCTTCCATCAATGACTTTCACTGATCATACCCCAATCCCCTGTGTATGTCTGTATTAAAATTCTAACATTCGATAGGCTGTACTACCGGAAAGGTATGACCATATCCATTTATCTATTTGTGATATGAGAAACTATCAAAATTCCCTTATACAAAAACAGAAAGTGCCTTGGATAAGAAAATGAGACTGCCTTGTACCATCGGCAGCTAACCAACCCATTAACACATTCACTGACAATGACAAATCTTAAAACAAATTTATTTGTCCAAGCTTGAATATTCGTACATCACTAAAAACTAAAATTAGGCTCCAAAATTACGATCCTATTAAAGTGCTTATAACAAAGGTGTACAACACATTACCAAAAACACTCTTCCTCACCTGGCAGTGTTCCCTTATCCTACTCTTGATCTGATCACCATTAATTCACATACTGGTGATATGTTCAAAAAAAGGAGAAGGGATCCATATGAACAATGAATGAGGTTAATGGTGAATCAATAATCAGAAGTTTTGATTTCATTACATTTATTGTAACAATTTCACAACAAAAACAGAACAGAAAATAACTTATGCTACTACAGATATCCTCTTGTCATAACTATGTGATAAAGAAAATAACTGTCCTTAAATTTGTGACTGACTGTACTGCGGAACTTCTGTGTCATAATTTGTTGATCATACTACAAGATTTTCTAACTGCACAACAGCAGACGTGACAGGTACATTCCTGAAGACCTTCTTAGGTAGGACAAATATCAAAAATAAAAACAATACAATACAATACACAATTCATGTTTAATTTTTCAAGCCATTATGGCCTTTTATGAGAGAGAATGTGCAACTGGGGCTTTTGTTCACCCTATACCAAAGAAATTAATTTTCCACAGACATTCACCATTCCTACAAAATTACATGAAACTATGGAATTAAGTAAAAGTAATACATGAAGATACTTGCAAAGCAGCAATACAAGTTACCCAGGCTCAAATTCTGACAGAGTTAAATACAGACAGGTGGAATGCACTGGTATACTGAGCCCAAAAGGCAGATTGTGAAAGTGAGTGAGAGAACACTTTCAAACAGAAGGGAAGGTACAGGAAATACCATCCACCTTCTTGGCTGAGCCCAGAACACAACCGCAATTGCATATCCAGATGTAGGCACCAAGACCATGATGACAATGAGATATGGTAACAAAAACAAATGCACATAAACGTACAAAAGTATCTCATATGATAAACACAGTATGCCACCTACATGTTTTGACCACTGCTATGACCATCCTCAGGGAGGTGCATTACACAGGGTATAATACAAAAGTTTATGAACCAATGCACAGATGTTAAGATACAAAGTTTTAACAATATATGGTTTAAAATACATAAAAAATATAAAATACATAAAAAAATTTTGTGGTTAACTGAAGTGTGTAATGAAGATTGTATGTAGCTTCTAGATAGTATGTCACCATCCTGAAATTAAAGAAATATGTGTGTGTGTGTGGTTATTAATAATGCAACATGGAGATGAAATGGCTGTCACAGTAATATGCATGGTATGCACAAGTAGGGAACAATATTATGTCTATAAGATACTTTTATACATTTATGTGCATTTGTAGGTTCCATTCCTGCATCTAATTAGCTGAATATAAGGTCACAGATTATTTTAAAAAATGACAATGCTTTCAATTTTCTATGCCAGATACTTCCCAAATTATGACTATTTCTAATATACAAACAAAATTGCACTTTTTAAAATTGTAGTGGCCCTAGGTGAAGTAAAGTTATAGCAGAAACATGTGTTATGGCATCATTCAAAAATAGTGGGAAGGCAGTTTTTACTTGAGGCCAGATGGATCTGAAATTGCTCACAGGCTGGACAAGTTTCTGCAAACTGTTTCTTGCCTCAGGACTACAGTAGAAATAGAGTTTTGATCAACAGTATATGACAACAAACCTGTGAGGAATACTTTATATAGAACATTAATTTTGTGACAAGAAAAGACAAATTGGCAGATAAACAGTTTTATTTGTTGAGTTTCTTTCCTAGACAAAACCTCAGTTTCATCATACACAAGTGCCAGTGGACCATATTCTGGCAATGATTTCATCCAATCAAACTGTAATCATATTATTGGATCTAAACTATATAAATGCAACTGAAGGCCCAAATATACAGACCACAGTCCAATATTAAAACAATGATACATGTGGTGGTCCTGAAACATGAAGCACAGTGCTTCCCATGGGGGATTGAAGACGCTGAGAGTCAACCATTTTCTCCAAGCATGTCACAACATGTCCAACTCTTTGCTCCGGACATGTCATATGCAAACTGTTTGCTCCGGCCATATGTTACACATAACATATGGCACTTCTTCCATGATGAACACTTCATGCACTGAACTGCAACCAATAATTGGAAAGCTAGGCACCTACTACAGTTGCTGCTGTGGTTTACATATACAGCTTTCCTACTGACTTGCTGAAGAGACAGTATATTTACTATTTCTCTTTGAAGAAACACACTGTATGAATGATGTGAAGGGCTAAGCAGAGAAGCAAAACAGATTTTAATTAGTGATTTATCTGATTTCCTTTATCAGGTAAAGAAGGGAGTGGGACCCTGTGTGTTTATAGTAAGGGGACCATGCCTCTGGAATAACTTCCTGCCTAACACAGTTTCACAACTTGTTACAACTTACATGCACTACTATTTATTTCATGATAAAATATAAATTCATAATTGAAGGTCTGATCAATGTGACTGAAAAGCAGGAATGTGATGTGAATGTAATGTGCTCTCATCTAAGTGAAAAGAATGCCCACTACTACCATTCCTCGACCCCCACATGATAGCATCTTCAGACTCTCAAGGGACACACCTGGTTGGACAATAAATTGAATTGAACTAACAAGTATGTGAATGATAAAGCAGTTTTCTGATGTAGAGATTACATTAGCCAGTTGGGATTAGAAGCTCACTGAGATCACAGCACTTTGAGATGAGTAGCATTGCTGCAGAGTCTACTGCAACTATCAAACTACATATGAAACAATCTCATAAGGACATAATGCCAGCACCACAATGCGACCTGTCATTAACCAATGCACCAAGATTACTCTCAACAGTGACAAGAACTTACAAATAAAGCCCCTGCTGAGTGTAAACATGTCCCAGGTCCTTTGTGAAGCAAATGTACAGTATTACAAACCAAATAAATAGAATGATTTATAGGTTTCATTTCAGTGTACTGAACAGCAGCAAGCATATTACTGTGCTCTATGAAGGAGTGATGATTGAAAATCTGTTACTTTTAGTGCAATCATGTGACTCCACCCCAAGTATCCTAGTTCATAACTTTCATCATGTCAGTATTTTTATGTCATAACATGAACAAGCAGTTATGGCTTGCAAAAATGAATGCCAACATGTACCATAATGCATAGTCTCTTAAAAGTATACCAAAGTAATAGTAGGCATCTAAAGGCAGTAACATATTGTGCATGAAATGTCTAGAAATTTGGTGACAGCAGCAAAATTTTCTGTTTCAGACTCTGGCTATCTTACTGGCAATTTCAAAGAAAGACATGTAATAGAAATAAGGAATGCCAATTGTTGAAAGGAACCTTTTAAAGCATTACTATATAGTGATTCAAAGTTATATTCTCAATTTTGTATATGTATAAAGAACAAGTGGGCATAACACTTGGGTAATTATCTAGCTGTCATGTTTCTTTTGAATGCCATCACCAGAGTAACACCATTATAGGGAGACTTCATGTTCATTTTCTTATAACAGTGTTCTTAATGCAAGACTACGTGGTTTAAGCTGGTTACAATTACAGTGAGATATATTTTTATATGTAATTTTTGACTAAACTTCTTCAGAGGCATTGACTAATTATGCCAATCTTATTCTGACCCCCAATTTGGTTTTTGTACCCACAGACATGCATGCCTGCTTAGCAATATGTTGGGACAGCATATAGCACAACTGAAGGTTTTATTACTTATGTGTTATTGATATTCAGCACTTTGCATGTAGACCTGTTTTTTGTGTGGCACATTAAGCACTCTAATTGTCTTTTGTCACATCACCATGTCACTCCACCCCCATACACCACACAGACACATTGTGTGTGTGTGTGTGTGTGTATGTGTGTGGCACGTCTGCATTCAACCAGCTCACATCTTTGAACATAGACAGAACTAGAACATGCTTTAATTATATACACATTTCCACAATAATAATAATAGTAATAATAATAATTATAATGTGCATTATTGTTGCCAAACTATTTGCTGACCTTACAAACAAATTTGACACTAGAAATGAGTTATCTTTTATATAATGGAACATAATGCATGGCTGCCATCATTAAACAATTCCTGTTACTTCCAAATACACCACAATACTCACACCAGAACTCATTTACTGTCCATTCTGGTCTATGCCTATAGATGTAGTACATATAATCATACCTAACTTACACAATATTACATTTCTATAACTGCCAACTTGGTTCAGAGTCAGATGCACCAATTCCTTAACACAAACCCACTAACTGGTTTAATGCCACTAGTGAACTGTATATTACCAATTACTTTAATAAAATTAGTTAAACTTAAGCCAATTACAAATCAGTTTCAATTTTCTGACACATTCTAGCACATCTGAGGAGCCTAATTTCAAAAACACGTATGTCCAATTATACAAGAATTGAGCTATCTATGCAATATGTTGGCCTCTAGTAATGGGTACAGCTACCGTTGTTAAAGGTTGATTAGTCCAAATACTGTAGATTAGATACATCCTGCTTTTCATTCATGCATCTGTTTTTCCCCCCTCAGTCTTGTGTATTCAAAATTCAAATCATGTCACAAGCTGTCAAACATGATCTTGAGAATAAGCTCCTCATTTGTACTTCTTTTATCTTTTTAAATAAAAAGCTGTCAGGAACGACAAAATAAAATGTACACAGTATTGTCGTTGCTGCAGGAACATGATAAGTTCTTCCTTCATGTAACGAGTTCAGCAGTTTATTTTCACCGCACACAAGCAAAATATTATATGAATCCCCCATCTTCCTTAAGTGGTATGTACCAGCACAAAAAAACTGTAACATACAACTAAACCTGTCAAAAGTCACATATTTGTCAATATGTTGCATGCTTCTCTGTTTAGTTTTTTAAAATTCTAATACCAAAATGCTGTATAAATGTACGTACATGTATCTGATATCTGACAACGTCCTCGAAAATTCATTCTTCAAGTTGGCAGTCCTAAATAACTTAATACAATATAAAACATGAGTAGGGATATTTAATAACAATATCAATTCAGAAAGTTAAAAGAAAATGTGACTCCTCTATATTAATGTTCACCATTGGAAATGCCATTTTGTTTGAAAATAATGAACTAAACACTACGGAATCTCAACACATATACAAAATCTACAAAACTGCAAGATGACAACCAAAAAGCAACAATCTCAACAGGGTGATCATGCCATACACAGACATGTATTTGTACATTTCACATCCCCTGCTCAGCATCACAGCCAGACTTCAAAGACATCAAGCACAATGCTTGGCGGAGACAACTAGTGGACATGTAAATGTACAGGAACAATCAGGTTTCTAATACACACTATCCAAAACAAGCACAAAAATGTCTCATGCTTTCACCCTCATTCAACCTCCCTGTCTGATGTCTATTCACAAACTGACAAATAAGAGAACTTTCTAAAATTGTATATGGACCTCCACAGCAGTACACAACTGTCGTGAAACACCTACAAGAACACTCAAGAGATTTTCAGAACTACGTATACCGGTAACAGGCCCATTCCAAATTAATTTCTCTTTAATTATACTGATTAAAAAAACTATTAAAGCTATGTGTGATTTCAGGCTACTTGCTGTATAATGACCCAGAAGAACACAGTTCTCAACTATTAAAATTAATCTTAAAAATAAACACAAACACCTGGCTCTATAATTTGTGAAGCATTTGCAACACTGTTCATTATAGCCACCTTGCAGGCACATTAACCTTCACAGCCCTCTGAATTTTCAATTTCTCAGTTTTTTCACACATTCCAAAGAAACAACTTCCCACCATCTTGTTTCATTCAACAGTATAGCAGGATTAATCATATTACTGCATTACCTTTGATATTTCAGGGCCCATCAAAGCAAGTGTTAAAATTTGTAGATAGTATGGGAGGCATTTGAATGAAGAGTCAGCTCATGAAAAATTTTAAGCTGAAAAAGAAGTCAACCATGGCCTTTTGTATATCTCATGCCAACATTTGTTCACACAGTGTGATAACAGTTCTGGTAAATCTAAAGTGGGACTGCTGGTACCAGCCACAACTGCAGTCTTGTTCACAAATGAATGCCCTGTCACTGAACTAACTGGTTCAGTAAGGATCCCACCATCTCACTTCTGTAATTATGCTACTTATAATTACTGACAGGGCCAGTAATTAAATTTACCACTGCAAGTATACCTCTCACAATGAAAATGTACACACTGCATAGAGATAATGTGTAAATTTCAGTTCTTGAAAACCTAACATTTCAGAGAAATGTCATCTTGCAAAAAGCAAGATGCTTGAACAGAATTTTATTTGCCTTTGCAAATGTAAGTTTCAATTCCATTCAGATTAAAAAAAAATATTTCTATGCCACTTACCCAGGTGGACATGGATTAAACTGAACAATTAGGTTAAAATGGCATGGGCCCCACATAAATTTACTGAATGTGAAGTTTATCTTCCATGTAGCCCATTATAACTGCAATTGACACAAGTCTTAGAAGCATAAAGAATGGTTACAAATTAATCTAATATTATACAATAACTTTACAAATATCCATTCATATTTCCCACATTTCTCACTGTTCTCCAAGTCACATGAGTATAGTGTAATAAAAATTAACACCAATTTAAAGTGACATAAACTATATTATAAAATTATTCTTGAGAAACTTAACAATAACTCATACCGTGAATAGCAAAACTGTTGGTCACAAATGTACCCATCAAGTCATTAGAAGTTTCACAATAAGTACTGTCTGGGCCATTCTACAAGAGGAAGCCAACTGAAATATGATGTTGACACAATATGGCTAGGGTAGTAGTGTACGTGCAGATCTGTTTCCTGATATGTGCCTGTGCAATCCAGATGTCTCCAAGAAACACTTACATTGGCTGTTAATTAATTAAACCCCACACTTAGTAAATACATTGCTTGGTCTTAGAGAATCGGAATGGAACAAGAACTACACTTTGCATATTGGCACTTATGTTCTGACAAACCACGGATTATGCCTAGTAGTTGTTCATACTAAGGTTTTACTACAGCAGGCCCACTATGATGTGAATATACACTTACAGTCACTGTAGGCTTCTCAGATATGGTGTTATAAAGAACGACAGAAAAGCAAGCAACAGATTGGAGGAACCGGCTGCCTCCTCCATGATGAAAAGTAAATACCCATACACTCTATGAAAAAGGCCCCACTGGGTGTATGAGAATACTATCTGTAAATTTTAATTCTATTCACTTTACCAAGTGCCTATTTAATTCAAAAGAGAACAACTTAAACATAATTAAAGGCATAAAATATACTTATGAAACCATAACAAAAACCCTATGTGCTTCAGTCAACAAGAAGGGTACACCTACTGCCAATACAGACCTGTAAATAACATATACAACCCATGTGTGAGTGTACTTGTAATCAAGAGTCAGTATTTGGAATCACAACATTAAGAGTTCTTGTTACATTGTACTAAATACAAGACGGTGTGTGCCTCCGTAATCTATTTCAATTAAACATAATATCAGAAGACTTAAAACAGTTATGAAGTTTCTTGGATACTCAGTGCATAAATAAATAAACAAGGAAAAGAATTACAGCCCCACAGAAGTAGTGATAAAAGGAAACAGCATTTGCAATTAATAAAACCAGACTGCACTACACAGCCCGAGCAAGAACACACGATTACACTTGGGCCAAACGAGTATCATTCATTCCAAATACAACAAATTCCTTCTCCACTTATCTGCTTTGAGCTGAAGCACCACCTACATCACTGACACAGGTAACCTAAACACAAAGTCCTTCATCTCATGGTCATTTAAATTTACTTTGCATGTTAACATGACGTAGCATGAATCTATGTTGTCATGTTTCTCTACTAAATAAAAGTGTTCAGACTTTTTTATAGTGTAAATAATATAATAATGTTTAAAAAGTATAATATATCGTATAGTACTTGTTGAACAAAAAGAACTAGCACTGTTTTATTGCATCCTGTTTTTCGTTGTTATAGTCTATTGTTTCCACTAATCAACTTTGTGCCTATCTTGAATTGGTACTCAAGACCTTTTGATATTCAATGTCTAATTATGAATTTCAAAATGATTTTCAATTTACTCGATGGGGTTTTACTCATTAAAGGACAAAAAATGAATATTTCAAGGAAAAACTCAAAATCTGGATATACAAATGTTGTATTTAATAAACAAATAAAAAATGTTGGACAATATCTTAAGTGGATGATTCTTCTCATAATGCCATCACCTAACAACCAACTCAGGTGCAAAAATTAGCACACCTCATTGTTACCCAGTATTCACCTCCTCTGCCATTGAAGTAGTTAATCCACGTTAATGGAATGGTTTATTCGAGTAACGTGTGGCGGAAGTACGTATGTCCCGCCTGCCACGTTACATATACCATGCTCTTCCGCTCCCCCTGCGTTCCACTACATAACTTATTGCCCTTCGTAATCCCTGCATCTACCCCAGATCATTTTGTGTCCACAAATCGACCTGTAACTTCTCTGTAAATTATGTTTGAAACTTGTGTTTCTACATTATGGTTTGGGTAGCGTTGTGTTCTTGCAGTGTTGTGTGCAGTTTCATTCCGTTTCTATTTCCCCCACAACACATGCCTGTACTTTACTGTGTTCTGTACAGTATGTGGAGACTTTCTTGAACTAGTTCAATTCTGAGTTAGGCAAACACACTCGGTACAAGGAAATCGTTGGAAAAACGAAATATCTTCATTACAAGAAAATTTTGTTACACTGAAAAGTGTTAAAAATTTCGGAATGGTAATTATGAACAGGTAAAAAAACACAGCACAGAAAAAAATACCATGGTCACCTCGTAAAATGGTTCTACATTTTTCTGTATAGGCTACTTTTGTAATTATTTGCTCGGCTAATTCCTGCAGAACTTCATTATTCTCCAGTACACGGCCAGGAATGTCCCTGGCCACGAAATATTTGGAGTCATGTTGGAAATAAATGGTGCTATACATGCACTTCCCCCTTACATTCTGTCCGGCCGGACGATCGTGTGCAGGATCGGGTTTGCTTGCACAGCAAAGGAGCCTTTCACCAGGTTCTCCCATCTAACATTCATAACCTACCCGTATAAAGTTAAGAAGCAGGTATCAGGGCACATCTTGTGCTGAAGGAACTTCTCACCAATGCACATAAACTATACTGTCTAGCATGTGGATTACCAGTGGGACAGATTCCTATTCCTGATGAATCTACACCCAGGTCAACAAATGATGGGGCCGATGTAATTTACAGGCCGCGGGGACAGCGTTACCACTCTCAGTGTGTCTACATCCACACGCAGTGGTCATATCTGTTCTCAGTTGTAGCTGCATATCCCGTGAAGGGGCTGAAATGCTTCTTTGTATACATCACCTGGACAGTCTTCAGTATAAGCATTGCAAAACGTACTGGTGTCCTCAGTAAGACTCCTTTAATCCCAGTTCCAGCACGACTCTTCTGTTCACGAAACTCATTTTGTTCAGGAATGGCTATTGTTACAGGCCGATATCGAACTCATTGACTGGCCACCACGAGCGCCCAATATGAAACGCATCCACAATGTTTGGCGTCAGACGAAAAGGAAAATGCAGGAAACTTGGCCTGTTATCCCTCCCAGAACAGCAATGACCTTTGGGTCATTGTGTCTGATGCCTGGGAGGAAGATGCTTCTTCTCAACGCTATGTTCGATCACAAAGTTCGAATGAAATCTGTGGTCGAAGCACAGGAGTTCCCGACTTCTCATTAAACACTTCAGTTTCTTTAAACAGCCCTTTTAGCTAAAACATCAATTCCCATTTTCTATACATAAGCGAGATTTGCAAGAAACAAAACGCCTGTAAATCGTACGTGTTTTACACATAATTTCCTTGTCTACAGCAGGTATGTCAAACTGACGGCAGACGGGCCGCATGTGCCCTATTTCTCTTCTTTTAGAGACCCACAAAACTACGCGAAACAAACTGTAAATAAGGCTCAAAGACAGCAGTTTATCAATAAAACATTCAATTAGGTAACACTGTAAAATCTCTTACCAGATTATTGGGCGAATCTTGATATTCTCATATAATTTCATGACGGCGTCGTAGCCCAGCCGAGAGACAAGTAAGTGAACAGTGAAGGTTCCTTGATGTAAAATTTATTTGGTCATTGTATTTTTTGGTGTCTTAAAGTGGACTGAATTCAAACTAACAAACTTTATATCACACAATCATCACTGCTCACATCCCTGTCTCCCATTCCAGAAATGAGTAGACATACAGTCAATAGTGAGTGTGCCTCAAAGCATAATGTAGAATAACCAACACAAGGCCTTTAAGCCTTGGTTTTTAACAACCACGCGGTGACGCTTGCATAAGCGTGATGCGGCACGCGGAGGTCAAAGCTGTGGTTTTGAGGGGGGCTGGTTTTTAAGGGTCACACTCATGTGTGTCCCGCCATGACACTGTGCGGATGCCTCTGCGTCGTGTGGCTGCAGCATCCGATCCTTGACTTCTGCGTGATGAAGCAGAAGTCTTGTGACAATCAGCCGGAAGAGTTGTTGCTTGTTGACGGAAGTTGTGTTTTTGTATACCATGAGCTGCAAGGAGGAATCTGATGAGAAATTAACAGACTGTGATATATGACCTAAGCAAGAAGTCGTACAAGGATAAGATTGCCAAGGATAACGCTCGGAAAAGCATCGCGACAGCTCTGGAACGTGATGATAAGTTCAGTGTATAATACAAGGTGGTTCAAATATGACCGGGATTGATGTCGCCAGATTTACACACAAACAGTCCCGGTCATATTTGAACCACCTTGTATTTTGTAGTTTTTGTATTGTTTTAATATTCAAAATATTAGCAACACACAAAAGCAAATTTTTACGTTTTGTTGACTATGCATCCTAATATAATGATAGTCCTTTTCTTTTTTTACCAACTTGATGCACAAATTCTTTATATTAATACATTTATTACATTCCTCTACATGTTTCGAGCACTATTGTGCTCATCTTCAGGAGGACAATTGTATTAACACAGCATCTGGTATCGTCACTCTCTCTAAGTGACTGTTCAATTCACAGGTTACGAGAGCAGTGTACTGAACAGTCACCCAAAGAGAGTGATGATACCAGATGCTGTGTTAATACAATTGTCCTCCTGAAGATGAGCACAGCAGTGCTCGAAACATGTAGAGGAATGTAATAAATGTATTAAAAAAAAGAATTTGGGCATCAAGTTGTTAAAAAAAGACTATCATTACACAAAAACAAACTACAGTTCACACTAGTAACGTTTACACTAGGTAAAGTTTTTACTTTCCTTTTTTTCAATTAACTCTTTCTACATGAGCTAACTGCCAAGCCACTTGCCCTTCCCAACTATAGAATTACTTTCGAAATTGGTTCCTGACGTTATATGCTTCAAAGTCAGCGTTCAGCATTTCCTTTTCTTCTGGGCAATGGTTGTATGTTACGTGGAAGGTCCATGGCATCAGATGGTGTCTCATCACATGAAGATAAAGAACGACAAGGGTTAAGAAATTATAAACTATGCAACCCACTGAAACGATAAGTACAGTAGTGTCTGGATCCACAGCTATAGGTGTGAAAAAGGTCCTGAAGTACTGGCACAGAATACCGAAGGCATTTTCGCATGTTCTTCTAGCAAGACAATGTCGGTAGTTCTAGATAGCCTTGTCCGTATCTGCTTTTGCTTGGTCATGAGAATACAGTCTCATCAGTGTAGTCAGCTTGAAAGCCTCGTCTCCCAAAATTATGTAAGCTAAAACTGTCTGTGTTCCTGGAAGAGGTCCTGGTGGCAGGAATTTAATAGCTTTTGAAAGATTATTCCCAAGAGGTGACTTAACAAATTTCCCAGCATCTCCCTCTGTTCCATAAGAACCGATATCAGCTGCCAAGATTTTGTAGTTATGATCAACCAGAGCGAGTGTAGCGATAGAATAGAAGTCCGTGTAGTTGACATAACGTGACCCAGAGTTACCTGGGCAAATCATTTGTATGTGTTTTCCATCGATTGAGCCACAGCAATGAGAGAAGTGCCACCTTCTGTAAATCCATCCGCTGTTTGCTTTAGTGTTTCCTCATTAGGCTCCAGAATAGTCACTTTTTGTAGTCTTTCACAGATTGCATTCAGAGTCTGTTGAACAATAACACCTATCCAGCTGTGGTGGATTCGAAACGGAAAGGCTACAATCTGTACGATTCCCCAGTAGCCAGAAATCTGTAATTACAAATAAAAAATAGTCATGGGTGTCCCAATGGCCAGAACTACTAATACAAATGTTTGAAATAACAACACAATAATGCCTTTAAACAAAGAGGACTTTGCAGCATTTAGGTATTTTCTTTCAGTCTTTACAGTTGATGAGTGCAAAACACGTTGGCGAACTATACGGGACTCATATTAAATAATAACGAAGAAAAGACAGGATCTGCTGCACCAGTAAAATCAAAATACAACAGAGATAATCTCAAATTTTTGGATAGCTGACTGCAGGACAGATGGTAATTTGTAATGCAAATTATATTTACTTCCACATTTGGTGAAAACTTTAAGTATATCAATGAATTACGTTGTTTCAGGTCATGATGTACTATAGACAAAGCTGAGACGCAGCTGTCCACAAGCAACAACGGCGGTTTTGATCATGGATCAGTAATTGAAGAGGGACATGGAAACACTAACGATGAAGATGTCGAAGAAGTGGTTGAATATGATGGTGCAAGTGCATCACTTAAAAGAACATGAATCCCGTGATGATTACAGTTTGAGGCAGAATCTGCAAAACGAAAGCAATCACAGTGAAGAATCAGAAAAGAAAAGACGTAAAGTCGTCAGCCAAAAAGAAAAACTTCTGGCAGACATTTTCTGTGGGCGTGATGAATGATTGGAAATTCTTAAAAGAATGGCAGAAAAAACAGAAGCAGAGTCGCATAATCCTGTTTTTACATTCTTCAGAAGTATGGCATAAACTGTTACGCAGCAGTTCCCTCCCAGTATAATTGCAGAAACACGAGTGAAAATTTGTCATCTGGTTGCGCAAATGGAAGCAAAAGCTCTACATGAGCAAAACCAGACGAAAACTTCAGGTTTTCCGTTTCACAGTTTTATTCTTCATTTGATTAGCAAGTGCCCTGTTATTCCTGTCACGGTAATGCTCCGCCAGCACCCTGCCAGTCATCTGCTCAAATGTCATCCTCTCCACGCCCAACAACTGATTCAAGTAGCCATGTGTCTCCTTCAGAACCAACAGCAACGCCAACACCTCAGAATGGAAAGGAAGGGAGAAGCAGTGCAAATGACGAATGTGACCCCTACACTTCCAGCTTTGCTCATAGATTCAAGTTCAAATGATTGGTGTATTTACATTTTTGGGTTATGGTTATTACTGACTGTATAATTAATAAAACTATGTTAAATATCGTTGCTTGTTTGCCTACGTTGTTGCATGCCTGCACGCCCGTATCCCGCAGGACCACTTTTGTCACCCCTGTTTTTTTTGGTCCATTGTTCTATTTACTGTTTGTATTACACCCTTGTTGGTACAATAACACGCACTGTACTGTGAACCTTGCCCCGTGTCATACGTCAGTTTGGCCGTTGGCTGCAGCGCTAATGCACAGGATAGGTTACGAACTCTTGTGACCTTTGTAACCAAAGCACATGACCAGGCGACTTAACTACCCTGGAAACCTGTGTATGTGTGTGCATTTTTACTGTAACATTTGCCTGTAACGCTGTTGTATTCTTGAACGACTGGAGCCCGGAAGCTGGACCAGCGACCGACAACCACAAATAAAGCTACTTAGTATGTTGCAAATCTTGGACACTCGACCTTCGGTATCCCGCAACTCCTACTCACTGCTCGGCTAGGGATTGGGATGCAACAACGTTCCTCAGAGTAAGACACAGCTTTTGTGCAGCTGAAATCGATGTCTGCCATCGATTTCATCTTTGAGTTGTTATGTGAAAAATTCCCCGAATTTCATCTCACTGTCCATCAGATATCTTCCTATCAAAGTGGAGTAGTATCCTTCATCTTTTCTTTTCTTGAAAATGTCCTTTGCACCCTCACTCATACAGTAAATCAGTAAATCATCTTCCTCGTTTTCAAATATTATGGCAGGTATGAGTAACTCCATGTTCATTCTTCAACAACTACACAGTGACTACCTACAGCAATAAAACCGGTGATTCACAGTGCAAGCATGTTATCATCGACAGCTCAAGTCATCCCGCATCCTTAAAAACCATCATCTGTGCGTCACGCAGGAATCATTTCACGTTGTGACGCACTACGCTTATGCAAGTGTCACTGCGTGGTTGTTAAAAACCAAGGCTTTATCAATTTGTTTTGTTATTATTATTATTAGGACATATTACGCCTTTCAGTTTTCATATCAACCATTACCAACGCAGCGAGTAAAAAGCTTTAAAATGGCATGTTTCATTGTCTCGTAGGTCACATGGAAGAATGAAATATGAATGCGTGAAGTAAGCTAAACGTTAACCTATAATGGTTCCATCAGTACTCCATTCCCCCAACCAACCAACCAACCAACCAACCTTGAGTCTTCTGCTGTCTTGGAACTAGAGTGAGAGTAAAACCATCCTGGAACCAAATTCCTGCCATTTAAAATTGTTGACAGACCATGCAAATCTCGAATGTCTGATAACGGTGAACAATCATCGACATGCATGGTTTGACTAGATGAGTCTTGATACTGGCCGAATATGAAATTGAGATCATGCAGAGGCGTGGAAAAAGCACGTGAATGCTGACTGTTTGACACGGCACACTGCCGCAACAAGGCCAGAGTGACATCGTTGGAAGCCAAGTGGCATATCCAAAACAGAACTGAGGCGAAATACTGTGTTTGCGGAACAACAAAAGGATCCATACTGCAAACAGAAGTTAGAGAACATAGAAACAGGACAGACGAATGTTGCAGGGATGTAGGCGATAGCGCCCAGATAAGTGACGGGGAGACGGAGGAGCAATGAGATCAGGGCAATTCGGCGCCCAAGTGGTGAACCCAGGTTGTGCACCAAACTCGGTAGGCGTGTGGAAATCTTACCAGTGGGGGGTGGGAACCTGGCATGTAACCTCCTTCCCTTTGCAAACCACGTCGCTTGGCACCAGGTACGAGCGCCACGGACCACAGATTAACCCTATATATACCAAATTAATTATATGGCAAGAAAAAAAATTGAATTTCAAATTTTAAGCAATGGTATTAATCTAATATCACATAAATGGTAGATTTTTTCAACAATATTCCATAATTT
>Ga0123355_10003296_pt1 | contig 23089 bp, 16 predicted proteins | sample TergutEmb28metaG_3_FD_89872 | JGI IMG/M metagenome (GOLD analysis project Ga0123355, IMG submission 89872) | Embiratermes neotenicus P1 segment gut microbial communities from Petit-Saut dam, French Guiana - Emb289 P1 | ecosystem: Host-associated > Arthropoda: Insects > Digestive system > Gut ... | reverse complement strand
TGGCCATTATCTCCGTAACCGTTCCGCTTTGGACTTAGGTGTTTTGGGTTATATCGGTATAGTTTAGCATAAGGAACACCCTCCCGAAGTCTGGCACATTCCTCCTGGGACACCCTGTATACACACATTTCATGATTTGGAAAGATGTTGCCCAGATATGCCTTGCATAGTGTACGCTACCCGGCAGTGTAGCACATACAGAACACTACACCATGTATCTGGCTAAGATCTTTCCATATCATACGAATTAAGACTGATATTTTTATACATCCTGCATGTAATATATATAAAAAAAAAAACTACTAGAGACTGGTGACTGTGGCAGCTTATTATTATGTATTTTAATATTCAATATCATAATACAGTACTTCACGGTCATCAATTTTTTGTATTTCATCATTTTAAGATTTTTGTTATTCCTATCAGGAGGAGCAGAACCTACATTGGCACATTGGCTTACATACCTTTGTTATGACTTCCAGAGGATGGCACCTCAGTGCCAAAACATATAGATAGGAGTTCATATATGTCATAAATGGTGCATTATAAAGTGCATATTTTGGATGATATATTTAATTCATCTAAATAATGTGCTTATACATTCATTTCCTGCCTCACAGAAAACAGTGCATTTACATTACAAACACCAATTTGTAAATGCTGTTTAGGGAAATAATCATGGTTTATTCTGAGAATCATATGACCCACGAAACTGCATAGTGATCCAAATGCAGAATGTTGGTATATTAGAGCAGGTGGTAATTATAACCACTGCATTTTAGAGGTCTGCATGCATGAATTTTGAAAACAGGTTTCCTGCATATGAAGCACGTGCACTAATCAAATGACCACAATTTTTGGTGAAAATAAGTTGTCTAATCACATGTAAACATCTGTGTTCCATGTAAAGAGTGACCCTTTATATGGAAATCTATATATGACAGAAGATAAACTAGATGATGATTGTGTACAAAGAAAAAGCTACAACATAGCCATATACAATTTTTAACCATATTTCATGGGAGGGGGGATGAAGTTATCCCTGTACAGACCTGCAGAGGCCCCTGTGGCTCCAGGAGGTTCAGACTCTCATGATTTTCAGATAATCGGCACATGAAGGTAGCAAGATCGTCAGCCCTATGCACTGCCTTTACTCTACCCCCCAGGAGATATTCCTGGTACTCTTTTCTGTGAAAAGGCTAAGTTGACCCCAGGGCCAGAGTGTGGCCAGAAGGATTAAATCAATGAAAAATCCAGTGACCCCCCACTGGAAATCAGATCTGTGTCCTTCTGGCTTGTGGCGCAGTGCTTCAACCAACTGCACCACCGCATGCCCCATATTTAATGAAAACACCATCACAATATTACTGTTTTTATTATAACATATTTTACAAATATTATTTTAATTATAGTTTGTGATAGTCTGAATTACTTTTGTATTTGTAAGTTTTAAATCTTGGTGTAGGACTCCCTGAGGATGGTGAAAATGAAACATGTAGAAGCAATGTAAAACTGTACTTGTATATATTAAAGGTGCATTTGTTGGTGTTATGAATGAACTTTTGATTATCTCCAATAGAGTGTTTGCTCTTCTTGTGTGCTATACTTGCCTTCATGTGAATGTCTTACTACAAAATTAGCAGCAAAAAAACCTGATCTTGAGATACAGTGACCCCAAGTCTTAAGGTCTGAAACCTGCTCCAGAACTGAAGAATACTTTTGGCAACATCATGGTTAAAATAATAAACAATTATACACAATAAAAACAGATCACTGTGTTTCCTACAATAAGTTGCGATTTACACACCAGTATTGTAGTTAATAAAGAAACCACCGGCATGGAAGGGTTTGATAACAGACGGTGATGCTTTGTCAACTTTTTATCTCTTGATGCAAGAAAGTAGTTATCACAACTCAGAAGTGTCAAACAGTACTATAAAATGCAATAAAAATGTGAAGAATACTGTTTGGCAGTACTTGAAATTGGTACCTTATGTTAATTGCCGAAGAAAACCATAAAATTAAAATACACTGTATACAGTGAAATTACAACATTTCTATAAGGCTTCAGCGAAGTGAAGCAAGCACAACATATTTTGTTTTCTTTTTTTGTATTCTGTGTTTATGTATTGCTTCTCCTTTTGTATATAGCTGTCTCTTTCCTACATTTGTACAAGTTTCCCGACCACTGTCACAGGGTGGAAACCCAATTGCAGTAAATAAATATCACAACATTTCATATCATATATTAATAATGCAGACAGTGTCTCAGCACTATTTGCCATTAGTGTTTCTTAATCTACCTGTTCAGACTTTTTAGCGCTATCTTCTGGAAGATTCCCTTTCTCATTGTCCTTTTCTGGAAGCCTGTCTTCTGTAGGAGACTCTTCTGCTATACTCCCTTGTACAGGCACTTGTTCTTCAGATTCATCTTTTGTTGCAGTTCCTTCTTCTTCTTCTTCAAGCTGTACTGGTACTTCTGCCAAGCAATGAGAATCATACAGACATACTAATATAGTTTTATGGGTATTTGCCATTAAGATTAATATATGGTGAAACAGACAAAATCTAAAAATTAGTATATGTGGGTATACAGGCAACAAAACATTCAAATAGGCACTTACATCAGAATATTTATTCTGAGGCTGTGTAAAACTGAATCAGCTTGTCTGTGAGTGATACATATGTGTACTCTGAAATCTGTTGTGTACCACCTCAAAAAATAAATAGGAATTTGCCATAACATCCAAGCCTAGTTATTACGTGTTGTTTGTAATCTTAATTTAAAACTTACATTAGCATATTAACTCATTTACAATGAGATTTATACAATATGTAATTAACCATTAAGAAAGAGTTTTTTTTTTTAAATATTAAGAGAAATGCATTTCTTTCTGTAACCATAACACATAAGAAATGTTTTATGTCCCATTACAGGAAAACAATGTGATACTGATAAAACAAATGTCAAGCTGGTAATTATAGTGGAGAAAGTGAAGCAGAGGCAGATATTTCTTCAACTATATCATTCTACCAACACTTAGCACTCATTTATCAGTATCCTTGGCATTAATAATGACCTGACCAGCCAATATGTGACACACATAGTACTCAGTTGGGGTGGCCTTGCCTTGGCTGCATCCCAAGTAAAGAAATTTAAGTTCTTATTTTCCAGTTTTATCTTCCTAGCCAGTTCTCTTTGCACTGCTTGATACATTCTAGAGAAAAATTAAAAACTTATGCCCAAAGATATTCAATGGTTACTGCATGAAATTTATGCTAGGATTCCTTGGAAGTATGCTTTAAATAGTTCAAGTAGTTTGTGTGATGTATACCAGGGATTCTCAGCTGCTGACTGGTACATCCATATTTGTCCCACAATGTACAGTACTGGCAAGAGTATCCAATTATTAGCAGTACATCTGAACAAGCTGCTTTATGATGCAATAATTACTTCCCTTTTGATGTATTAAAATCAGACATCATAAACACCCACACTGGACATTTACAACTAAAAACTTATGCAAATTTACCAAACTTATCTGTTTGTCAAGGATCTGAGTCATTTAGTACAGCTTTGCATCCCAACTCTTGAAGGATGCAAAGGATCCTGAAACTGTGTCCCCTTCTCACCACTTGGATGGTCACATCCATTGAAGAGCAGAGAGGGGAAAAAAGATAGAACACAGCCATATCCAAAATAAACTATATTACTACTGCCACTCCCTACCCATAATAAACATCAATTTTAAAACAGTGCTTTTTCTGTTGTGGGTGAATACAGTGTGCGTGTGAGAGCCTATATAATTTAACACAAACTAGAAATTGTAAATTTGCACAAAGTAAGACCCAAACTGGTCAAAGGGCTGAGAAATACAACAGTATTGATGTTCATCTTAGTTCCTTTACATATCTTCCCTGTATGAAATCTTGTATGTCTCAGTTCCTGCACAATTACCTGTGATAATGTTATCAGATGTTTTGCTGGAAACCACACTGCTGATCTCAGGAGATATTTGTTCCTTTTTCTGTCTTGGTGCAGGAACAGGAATTTTAGTTGTGACCTGACAATACATATTGTGCTTCAGTACACAAACAGCAATAGGTTAAACAGAAGGCCACTTCCGTAGTCTTCTACCTACCTTCCCCAACCTTCAACCTACCATCTAGGTCTGTCTACTTCCCACTGCAGTGTTTTGTTGCAAAGTACCCAACATTCCCAATCCAACAGTAAGTAATCCTCCACAGTTCAAACAGAACTCTTGAAGTTGAAGTGGCACAGTCTATGCTGATACCCTATGGAGAAGCAAGGTGGAAAGCAACCACTGTCTCCATCTACGAACAAAGTAACGAACTGGGCATAACGTAAAATAATGTGAAATGAGATTAACAGCAGGAATTAAGTTTCTCAAAGCAGTGACTATGATGATAACTATCCTCTAAAATGTGAGGGAAGGCATGTAATCTTGTAGATATATATCTATGTTTCTGAGGAACCTGCTGCCTAACTCATCAGGGTCAATGACAATGCAGTTACCACATTCTTCTGATATGATGGGACTTGTCTAACATGGTACATGGTGTCATATCCCAAATGAATGTTATATTAATAGAATACAAGCCTTGATCACACACAATTCATGCAAAACAACATAGCCTTACACTACAAGCTAGCAGAAACACTGAATATAAATGGAAGAAAACACCCACTAATTGCATATGACACTGAAACTTTGTTACTCATCTTTCGACAGAAGGCTGTAATTAGTAACAGCATCACACGTGAAGGCAGGAAACATATCACAATTGTCACTATGCATTTTAGAGGATATGTTAAAACATACAAATGGCATGGCTTTGGCAAACTGATTTATAACTGTCAGTGTCATAACCTTCACACTCTGAAGAAACTCAAATCTGCTCGCTATCATTCCCTATGTTTGAAGGCACTGTATTAAGTCAAGCTCCAGTAATGGTTTGTGAAGTTGTTTCAAGGATGGTTGTTGATGGATACATTGCATGTGGAAGGTAGAATGGTGGTGACATGTAGGACATGCGTACATACAGTAGCCCTCTGTTTACACTGGTCTGCAAGAAAGGAAAGAATAACCTCAACATATGTAATGCAGATATATACCCTTTGCACAGATGACTAAATTTTCATCAACACTTACAACAATACTAACCAAGAATTTTTCACAAAACTCTTATCTGCTTCAAATATGTAGTTCCTCACACACAATCATAGTTAACAGCACAGTGACCATTTATATTTTGTCATCACATTTATACAGAGTATTTACAATTATACAGCATGATTCAAAAAGATGGACTCAATTTCGTATGTCTATATCTCCTGAACTATACATGGTATGTGAATGATCTACATAACATTTAAAAGAGGAGGTCCTAAATTTTCAAATATCACCGCTAGAGCGCTTGCCTAGTGCACAGCCGTGCATCAGCGTCAGTTGAGAGCAAAATGGCTACTATGCAGCACAAGATTTTTTGTGTTCGTGAGTTCATTAAAACTGAGTCGGTGACTGCTGTGCAGCGTGCATTTCGTCTTCGTTTCAACCTTCAAGCTCCAACGAGGAAGAGCATTTGTCATTGGAATCACCAATTTGAGCAAAGAGGCTGCCTGTGTAAAGGCAAACGCTCTGGCTGACCACGTGTATCAAAGGAGAACATGAGACGAATTCAAGAGAGTTTTGAGCATAGCCCACGCAAGTCAACCCATAGAGCAAGCAGAGAACTTGGAATACCGCAACCGTCTGGCGTGTGTTGAGGCGGCGTTTACTGTTCAATTGAGTCCATCTTTTTGAATCATCCTGTATACCTGAAACAAACCATGTTTCTAGGGTACATAATTTTGCAGCCAGTCTGTGGTTACAACTGGTGGAATATGTAATGTCAGTTACCATGATAAACATTTTATACTTACTTACTACTTCTACTACTACTACGAGTCATCATCATTGTTGTTGTTGTTGATTTATGGGTTATTTAATGATAATGTCAGCAGTTCATAGTACCCACTGTTGAAGAGCTGGCTGATTAGTAAATAATGAATTGTAAAGGACACTGAAGGAAGCAGACTTGACACAATCTGAGCGACTCTCCTGGTATATGCCTGGAAGGACTGAGAAGAACAATAAATCCCTGAATCAGCATAGCCAGTGTACCAGCTGACATCTCAACCATGCATCTCCCAAATACAACAGAAACATGATCACTTCAGCCAGGTTGCTAGGTCCCAGCAGTAATAAATGGCTGTTAGAAGAGATGGATAAATGTTAGCCTTTACTATTTGTAAACAGTACGTACTGTTCCTCATAATGAAAGAAACAGTCTTCTGAGATGTGACATCTTGCAGTTTGGCATATGCATACCAACACTTTAGGGGAACTTGCCAGCTCCAAAATGTCAGAAGCTGTCTTTCAAATTACATACTGGAACATCCTAGAAGATCATAATCTTAATTGAATTACCTTATTTGCTGTTCTGCGCTGCATATAGCTGCTAATAAGGCCAACAGAACAACGGAGTTGAAACCAGCACTCGATGACCCCAAACCCAACTATGGCTTCCTGTGTTCCAGTTCCTACTAATGGCACGGTAATGTGAATTTTTTTTTGTGGAAACTTGAACACTTCTGAGAAGTGAGCAGTGCCACTGGCCACTGCTTCACTTGCATCATCAACTGCCATATGAACGTCAATGATAAAATCTTCCTGTAAATCCAAAGAATATGCTATATTACAGCCATATACTGTAATTATATTTACAAGAAATGAAGTAGAAAAGCCAGCTTTGACATTCTTGACAGATGGATAGTTAATTGCAGTAGGGCTGAAGACTGAGTTTGGTTCACATTCATAGTTACGCACACCTCTGATGGATCTCACCCGTTAGTACAAGGAACATTATAATGCAATGAATTAATTAACAATATCTCGTACCTCCTCCAAATATTCCAGGAATTCATCATTTACTATGACCCTATATACAGAGGAACTGTTATATTCAGTACTGGTTTTAGCAGCCTTCACTGGTGTATATGACACATCTTGATCATAAAATATCCAGGTTAAGAATAAGTTTGGCAGTTCCCTTTTCTTGTGTACAGGATCACAAGGCTGAAATATAAGAAAAGTTAAACATTTCACAAAGTTATCAATCATTGGCGATGATCACTAACTGCCAAACCTTGCAAAATATCACTGCCTGCTTCTAATGGCAAGATGATTTAGTAAGCTGACCAGCAGATATTCACACTAATAAACACACTTAATAAATCAACTGTATTTTGTTCGTTGACGTAAATGCTTGAATTATAAATACACGGATATATGCAACACTACAAAACTACACTAATAACTGATATCAATTGACCAATGACATCATTTATGTGTATAATGTGCTTACATGAAAAACAAAATGATCTAACAATGATAACAAATTCTAACCATGTTTGCAAAATTGCAAAAAGTGAATCTTAACTTCATCATGCCTGTGTATCCATCCACATGGTATAACTAGGCTCCCACTGCATGGATTTTCGAGAAATTTGATATCTGAATATTTTTAGAAAATCTGTCAAGAAAATTCAAGTTTCATTAAAATCCAACAGAAAAAATGGTTACTTTACGTGGAGACCTATGTACATTTGTGACATCTCACTGAACAAGTCTTAGAATAAAAAATGTTTCAAAGTTGTGGAGAAAGTAAAAACACATATTTTGTATTGCGTAACTTTTTTCTGAAAAATCATGCAATTTATGAGATAATGTGGAAACATTTGGTACAGCCAGACAGGCCACAGATGACAATACAATACAGAGCATGGGTTTTTCATGCTGGGTAACTAAGGAAAGAATACAGACACACACTCAAAATATTTAATACCTATTGCCTTTCCACAGCTACAATTGTTACACCAACGCACCTTAACACAATGTTACACGTAGACTGCATGTTTTGCTTAGTATTACTTTTACACAGTTATGTGGAAGCAAAAGATCCACCAATTTTTGTAATTTCATGGAAGAATAAAACCAGAACCATCCACAGGTACTGAATACATTTCTATCTCTGTATTTTCATACTGGCTTCATGAAAAATTTAATCTTAAACTGTTTTATGCCGGGTTCGATTCCCGATGGTGTCATTAGAATTTTTTATTGACATAATCCTTCTGGCTGCACTATGGCCCTGGGGTTGACTCAGCCTCTAACAGAAGGGAGTACCAGGAATATTTCCTGCGGGTAAAGGCGGCGAGTGTGTAGGGCTAACAACCTCACCACCTTCATGTGCTGAATGTCTTGAAATCTGGGAGTCTCAACCTCCTGGAACCCTCACGGCCTGTCCACGCCTGTTATGGGATTGCTTTACATTTATAACTGACTTATATATATAAATACTGTATATATATAGTAAATAAATAAATAAATAAAAAGGAGCTATGTGGAAACCATGCCTGTCTCTCTGTTCATCTGTGACCTAGTATCAGTAACTATACTGTTTTTTTGATTCCAAAAAATTCAGTACAGTTCTTCACAACAAGCTGTCAGGCAAGCATCAGTTTCATGTACATCTGTTCAGTAACACAGCCTTACTTTACTTAAGCTGCTAAATACATTTCAACCTGTACTTTCCATAATTCTTGGCCAATTTTGGTGAGATTTAACACACGAGATTTTCATCTGATGTTGAGTGTCTGTGCAATTTGTGACAATTGGTGCAGCAAGGCCATACTTTACTTAACAATGTAAATTAACTTCTTACTGCATTTTTAACGTTGCTCATCCAATTTTGGACAAATTTAGTACAGGAGATGTCCACAAAAATTTATTCGGATTGTGACTTTCAAGACAATTGGCAAAGAGAAAGCCACATTTTACATACGGGTGTAAACGAATTTACCTTGACATACATCCCATGAAACATTGATATTTTGAAGATAAAGACAGACTGTAAAGTCTACGTACTACATCATGGAGTACATAAATTGCAGCCTCTTCTTCTTCTTCTTCATCAGTAGGGCCTGTGGCTAATGCCACGGATGTACTGCAGCCTGGAAGGCTTATTGTACTGACCCTATCCCCCCCGCCTATTTGGACGTTCCCATATTCGCCACCAGGTACCTCCACGTCCGCAATGATGTGAGAGATCCTAGTAGTGAAAGGTGGAACTGTGTGGGCGAGAATTGGTTGGTAATTTTGCCTGAAATTGCGACTTCCACGTCAATTCAGGGATCTTTTACATACCGCAAAGGATGAGCACCATGTCACTGCCTGGTTTCAACACTTTAACCATGTATGTCATTAGGAAGCACACACACACAAATGCATGTCATTATGATTAAATACTACCACAGCAACATATCAAAACAAAACAGATGACACACTTCTGTGCAACTGTTCAGTTGTCACACTGATCATTTAAAACCAACAATGACAAACAGATTCAATTGCACTCTGGTTCTAATATTTGGAAAAATAAAGCCAAATATTTGGTTATTTTCATGTTAAATGCAAAATCAGTAGGTACATTAATAAATGTCTCACTTCTTTCATAATGCTTCCTAACCCTTCAGGGGAGAGACGCAAACAGTTGACATGTATTATGAACAGGCCCTCCCCCACTTCTATTGTAAGGTGGCCTGTATGATGCACTGTGCGATCTAATACAGATGCTTCCAACTGGTCCTGAAGGTTACTGATGTCTGTCGTCTGTTTCTGTAGTAAACTGGTCATTTTATCCATTTTCTTAGCATGATCATCCTCACTTTGTTTCAACTGTTTGGCAATACTTTTTACCTGCAAGAAAGACAGTAAAATGCTCGACAAATAAATTAGCATTTTAAATTATGTCAGTGACTCAAGGCGGAATACTGTGGGATCCAACATGCCACTAAATATGTCAGCTTTAAATATCATTAGATGCTTTAAATAACATTAGATGTATGGGTCTGACAACTATTTGTTTTCGCCCTATTCTGACCTATAATTACCTCATCAAGTGACCATTCATTACGTCTATGATGTACTGTAAAAATATGGACTCTACTCTATCACACCACAAACGGATGTTGGAACTCCAATAAAATGAGGCATTAACTAATGGGGATGGAACACACCATTCAACCTAAAAGATGATGTTTGTGGTACTTTTAAGGAAACACATAATTGGTTTTCTTATTAAATGAATATATTTATGATAGCATTGGAAGCACACTCCTGAAACTGTTGATCAAGAAAAAATCAAATTTCAAAATAACTCCGACAGTACCTGAGCAACATATCAGGAAAGCATGAAATTAAGGAACTGCAAAAAACAGCCATATTGGAAATGGCACATATACTATGGAGAGTGCTAACGTAAAAGTACAGAACATATTTCATGGGCGAAATAATATTACTTGTAGCACAAATTGTAAATACAGAACAGCTGCAACACTGTGTACTCTAAAACATGGTTAGTTTCAGGTATATAATTGCAAATACTCTGCAAAAAGGCAATAACAAGGATGATGATGATGATGATAGTAATGCATTATACCTGAAGCACTGTGCTAATTCGTGGCTGTAATTATGTGTATCTGTTATTGACACATCTACAGATCTGTCTCCATACTATCACAGTATTCCTGTAAGGAGGAAAAGTAGATGAAATAATAGGTGAAGATATACAGAAGGAACCAAGTACATATTTAAAATGGTCAAGAAACAGCTATGTAAATCGTCACATTATGGACGCTAACAGACCTCAAGTCATTCGTCATTCCTAATCACAATTATACAGAAACACTCAACATGTGGATACACAGGTGAAATGGGTTTCAGCCAAATTAATAATGGGAAGAAGAGTGATTATTTTCTGGACACAGACATACTAAAATGCATCTTAAACAACCAGAATGGGATGGGATGTACTGGATTGATCTGGGTCAGGATAGGGACAAGTATCGGGTTCTTATGAACACGGCAAATAAACTTTGGGTTCCATTAAATGTGGAGAAATTCTTGATTAGCTGTAGGACTGCTAGCTTTCTGAGAAGCATTCTGCTTCATGGTAGTTACGAGGGCGATTCAATAAGTAAGTTACAAATCGTGATTGAAAAGAATAGAATGTAGATAATGACATACAAACAATATTTATTTTTCAACATAATCTCCATACAAATTTAAACACTTGTCCCACCGTTTCACAAGTCCCTGGAAACCTGCGGTGTAAAATTCTTTTGGTTGCTGTCGGAACCACGTGCGCACTGCTCTTTCAACCGCATCATCGTCAGGAAAGCAGGAAATGCATCATGTTGTAAGCCTAGCCACGTGAACAACCAATAGCAGTCGCTACAGCGTCGACGGTGACCCTCCTCTCTGCTAGGATGATGTCTTCGACGCGCTGCAACGTTTCCGGCGTGGCGATCTCCACCGGCCGACCGGCTCGATGTTCATCTTCGATACTTGTCTGCCCTTCCGAGAACTTCTGCACCCAACTATGGACTGTCTGACGTGACAGGCAATGTTCACTGTACATGGGCAGCATTTCTTTGTGGATATCAGTTGCTTCAATTTTTTTTGCCCACAAAAAACACACAATGCCACACTGCTTTATCGTGGTACATGTACTCAGGGGCGCCGCCATCTTGTAACAGCTGCTATGTCTGTACAGTCATGCGCAAACCGATCGTTGTGTGTCACAATAAAACTAGATAGTGCTGCTATCTAGCGGTGACAGTTTCCCGCACTTAATTAAAAAATGTAGGTCGCAACTTGGATTTTTAACTTACTTATTGAATTACTCTCGTATATCCTACGTATGCATTCCAATAACAATTCAATGGAAAGCAAGTGAGGTTTACCTCCTTCTTGTACACACTGTTTAGGTTGTACTGAACTCGAAGCAATTCACGACACTTTTCAAGTTCACGATTTATATCAAGTTGGTTAGCAGCTGTTACCCAATCCTCACCAAGGTGTGCATCCATAAGGTTCACCTCATTATTTTGCCATGAATCATGATCTGCAATCTTCAACATTACTGAATCATCACTGGCTTGTGAACCTTCTTCAGGGATTGACTTTGACTTCTTCTGACAAAAAACAAAATTAATACAGCAATAAATCTTTTAATGAATGCAAACTTTCATGACTCACAGGTTCAAATCTTACCAACTTTCTAATAACATACAGTACAGACTACAAATACGGTCTCATAATATGTACAGTCATGCCATAATGGTCCCTTACATCCAACCATTAACAAATGTATCACTAATTTTTCCTTGTGCTGTCAGAAATAATTGTGGAAGCTTAAATTATGACAGAAGGAAAATACATGGAACTGTGTTCCAGTCTCCTACTATCCCTAAAAAAAACTTGTGAGTACAGCAATGTCTTGATTAAGGTACTTACAGGTAATGTCTTGTTATTACGTAGAAAACTCACATCTTCTCTACACAACAGAATTAAAAGCCCACCTGGAATAGTAACATCTCACCTATTTTTAAGGTGACTGCTACTTACCTTCTCAATTTCTAGTAACTGTGAATCATGTGGTAATGCAATGTGATCACTTTGAGAACTGAAAGAAATCTTTTCGATAATGGCTTTTGAAGTGTCATCTATTACATGAAGATCACTGGATTCTTGTTCATCAGTTACATGTACAGAATCTTCACAGCCATGGGAAGGGATTAATGACAGAGATGAAAGCCTTAAACAAGCACAGGACGTTCCATTTAATAATCGAGGAACTTCACCACATTTACAACAGGTGTCAGTTTTCCTTTCAAGGCTTTTCTCTTGGTTAGATGCCTTGGTTGATTCCTCAAATCCTGTATTTGTAGCTGGTGATGCAGATGATTTTATTTCAGAGTATGAAGTTTGAGAAGCCCGACTGTCGCACGATATATCAAGAATGGACTCAATTTCATTGACAGTATCCAAATCTTTAAGTCTCCTGTAATTCATCTTGTCTGGGCAGATAAAAAAGTCTTCAGTAAATGAGCTGCTGGAAGACACTTGGCAAATCTTTCCAGACTTAAAAGTCAATCTTTGAGCACGCTGACTTTGTTCTAGTGTTGGAATGCGTGGTGGAGACCATGATGACAACACAGATGGGGCAGGTGGTGGGATATGAAAACTGACACCCCTCCTTGAATCCTAGGTGGAAGGAAAACAAGAACTAAAGAGCCATACTTGCTTGATATGAAGCCTGGTTTTAAAATTTGGAATAAGGGAACAGCAAGAAACAAAAGAGCAACAGAAAAACAGGAATAAATTAGAATATAAAGTATCACCATAAAACATATACAAATAAAGAAACTGACTTACAGAAACAGTCACTACCTGTTTTCAGGTGGGTCAAAATACATTCTGATATAACAAGGTAGTACTCAATCAGTGCTAAAATGCAAATAGGCACAGTTTCAGACAGTGCTACAACTGACAGCCATTTCTCATTCCCCTTATTTATACTGCACCTATAGTGCACATTCCAATATTTCTGCTTGCTGTGTGACAAACATCCACAGCTGTTGTCTCAATATACAGCTGATATGATAACCAATATGACTTGCAAAACACTATATAAGCTTAACAGCTGATGGCACTTGTAAATAACACACTAAAAAAAATAAAAATGACAAACAAAATATCTCAGCAAGGTGAACAGGAACAAAGAAATCAAAATTTAAAACAGGCTGAATTTGGCTCAGCAATTAAATTTATGTGGCTAAGAGGATCAGGTTAGGAAGCCAGACAACAGTCCACATAGCAAGTATGCCACAGGCTGATTGACAAGGGAATCAGAGTGTGATGTCCGGCAGGTACAGAGATTTATAATAACCCTACAGTGTCCAGGCGTGTTATGGGGCCCAATGACACCCTATCTTAAGAATGTCAGAGGCTCTTTCTCAGGGGGTACAGGAGCTGGAGTAAAGGTGACCACTCACTTCCACCTACTGTAAAAGTTACGCATGTGGTGTCACACCTCCACCCTACCCATACAATTATGGTGTGGTACTTAATTAAGCATAGAGAAAACTAAATCATTAACTTTACAGATCAGAGGAAGTTAACATGTTTGTGCCTCAACACAAGACAGAACAAAAGTGTAACATAGGAGCAAATAAATGTCTGAAAAGTCAAAATATTTGGGAATAACAGCAACATATCATAATTACATTTGGAAAGAAATTAACCATTAAATGACCTCTGTTCACAAATACACACCCACATAAAAAAACCTCTACAATTCATTTTATACATTTAGACAACAAGGAAGTTTACTGCATGCGTAAGACATGCCGCACATTCCCCATTTTACTTTCCACAAAATGTCGTTTACTTCATAACCTTATCCTTTTATGTTCAAATAAAACATAAATCATATGTTAAAATTTAAATTCCTACCTGGTCACATTGGGTTAAGAGAAGATTAAATTCAGAAATATTTGCTACCGTTCACTACACATTCACCTGCCTTATAGTCTGTTAGTCATATATGAATAGTTTCAAGGAGACGAAAGTTTAATTTCACCTGTTGTTTAGAAGAAAATCTAGGGTTTCACATGCAAAAAAAATTCATAATTTGCATTGGTTACTAAATATTATTATGACGAGCAAATCAAAGAAGACAAAATGTGCAAGGAATTTAGCATGCATGAGTGTGCACTACCAATGAATAGGGTAATTTCTATCTATTCACAATGCAATTATTTTATTGGCTTGTATCAACTCCTATGGGGCTGCCAGGATGACACCTGCCTACATATGACATTATTACACCATTTACTCTCATCCTACACACTTCAACATGTACTGAAACACCAGTAACACAGTTCACTTCCACATGGTATCAAAATCACAAAATTCTGAATGACACTATGTCCATGTAGTTAACTATAAAGAAATTAAACATTAGTATTATGTAATTAGTTCATATGTGCACAACGAACTTTCCACATAAAGTGCATCCAACTTCATGCATGCAAAGAATCACAGATTTTTATAATTAATATCCCACAGTAAAGATAATACCAGCTGATGCATGCAAAGCACAGAGCTCTGCAGTTCATACACTCATCACTGCTGAGCACAGAGCTCTGCAAAGCACATGGTAATCACAAACTCATGTTATGCTCTAAACATGTGGTTACAAATGCCAACTACCTGACTACCTGGAAAGAGAGGGTTCAATTATCTGTCATAAAAAATACATTGTAAGTGCATTAATGAGCAGGCCTCTGATACTGGCTACCCCTGTCACTTATTGACAAATATGGTTCCCTAGATCCAATTTGCAATTTCATCACTCTTGCGCCACCTTCCTAGATATGATTATGAAAACTGCCATGCCTACAGCAGATTTTTCTCCTTCAAAGTGTCCAGAACAGTTCTGGGGACCACCAAACTTCCTATTCAATGTGTATAGAGGGCTCTTTTCCTGAGAGTAAAGTGGCTGAGGCATGATACTAACCACTTACCTCCATCTAGTGCTCTGGCAAAAATGAGTGCAACAAAACAATCCACTGTCCTCATATGCTTTCACAGCGTGCAAGGGACATTTCCCCTTTTATACCTCCCCTTATGTGAATGCAAACAAAATGTATTTAAATGACTGCAACTACATCTAAGTACCATCCGGTGAACAAATTAACTTTTGACATACTGTTTGCCAGCTATTATGCAGTTTGGAGTGTAGTTTCTGTCACTTCATCCACCTTCCTAACACCATAAACAACAAATGAAAAGGCAATGCATACAGGGTTCAAACAAATGAATGTTCTATTTGCTCTCCCTCCCCCAGTGCCAGTGCATTGTCTTGCATTGACCTTGATTCCCTAATCTTTTCCTTGTTCTTGTACCACAGAGGGTTGCAGAATATGCAGTGCAATGTCTACTGTTGCAGAGCTCTGGTCAGTGCTGGTAAGCACCTGAATGTCAATACGTTGACGTGCCAAACAAAGAGCAAAAACACAATATTTTATATATCTGCTTGAATTTCAGAAATGGATGCACCTTACTTGTAAGATAGCATCAATGATGATTCTACCTGCTGAAGTGTTTGCAGTTGACCCTCTATCTTGGTATGTTGAATCTGTAGGTCCTGTAATTTGACTAGCAAGTCACTGTGATCAACTTTCAGGGCTGCCACTTGTGTCCTTTCCTCTTCAAGAGTGTTAAGAATTTGTGTCCGATCACTCAATGCTTTGGCCAGTTTGGTCTCAAGTTGTGTCACCTGCCATTTGAATAAAACAAATCATCACCTTGACAATATAAGAGTCTCTCAACCATTTTTATGTTAGTGCTACCAAGTAGTAAGGATATTCAGGTCCAGAACATTCTGCATTTTGTTAATGCATTTTAACAAAGCATAAAACTGTGACACAACCTCATGGAGTGTACAATGTCCAAACCAATTCTGAGGCCTACAGCCTCCCAATCAACAAACCTTCTCTTAGGCATAAAGTGGCCAGGACACGAATCTGACCGCCCACTTACATTACATTACCCCATTCATGCTTCACTGCAGTGTGGTTAAATACCAAGTCAAATTTAATATTACCACAATTCCACATACACAATGAATACTTCGATCACATAACATCATAAATGCTGGTAACAATCTGGGAATATTTCCTCTCAAATAATAAGTCACTACCTCACTACCTGCACACGCAGAGCACCATCTTGGTCAGAGACGAGAGGGTTATTTGGTTCATACATATTCTGATGCATCCCATTTACAGTCTCCAACAAACTGCTTCTCTCCTTCCTCTCTGCTGCTAATGCTGCTTCTAACTGCATCACCTGTACATAAACCACATCTTCTGTTCTGCTAAACATAAAAACAGTTGCAGTTGCTGCCTTCAACACAATTTCTGTCCTTCAGGCTCTCATATCTCCACCAAAAATTACTTACTTATTATATCACACAATGACTCTCAGAATTAATGTAGTGTAATGTTATGGAGTTCTTAAGGGTCAATTCTAGTCCCCTTACTGTTCATAACATATATAAATGACCTTCCCCCAGAAATAAGCTCTTTTTATCAGAACCAATATTACTGGCTGATGACAGACAGTAGTATTCAGTTCAATGTGCAATAGTAGGTGCACACTAACTACAACCGAGGGACAGAGAATATAAAACAACAAATTAAACTACACACATGACATTACTTATTCTACAAGAAACATAGGTGTTATTTCATTCCTGGTCATACCGTTTCTATATAAGTTGTTCTCATGTCAGTGGCAACAAACACAATGTACAGAATTCAGTTATGTATATTCTGTTCCCACTATTAGGATATATTTATATTTACTTTTAAATTTGATGAAGGCTCTGCCCAAACTCTCACTAGTAAAGTAAAGTGCAGACATCAATTGGATGCTATAGACCAAAGCTTGTAGACATTTACATCAGGATGTATTATAAAGCCTTCTACATTCTACCTTTCTCTTTTGCACATCCTTCATTTAATCCCTCCGCCTTTAGCAAAGCCACGGACAAGTCCTATGCATCAGTTCTATCGGCACCTCCCTCAATCTGTCACGCTAACTCCTCCAGTGTATTTCCTTAAACTGCATTTCCCTTGAGTCACCTGGCCATTCTGTTCATAGAAATGATAATCATAAACTTCAACAGTGACAAACACTTTGACTTGACTAAAACAGGCTTGAGGTAGCTATGCAGAATAAGACACTAGGTAGAAAAGAGGGGACCCATAAGCTCTATTATCCCCCATGTCAGCAGAGTTTTTCCATGTGCCCAGTACAGTTCTCAACTCTGCATGGGTTATTTATTTGAGACCTCGTGCACAAAGGAACTGCATAATCACCCTTGTGTGTTACATGTCCTTAAGTTGTACCTTAATTTCAATAGCCATTACTGTAGAGTACTGGCATTAGACATGTACTGGAATACAATACACATGACCCTTATTATTCTTTAACTCCCACCTGAACACAAACAGCCTTCTCCTGTTCAGCAAAGTGATGTAGACGAGCTTCATCGTGTGCCTCCAATTGTTCTATCTGCTGCATTAACTGAGCCCGTTCACTGCGCTCTTTTGCCAATGTACTTTCCAACTGTGACACCTGACATCGAACAATAAGGGTTATGGCATAAGGATAAGGATATAAATTGCACTAGACCACGGATAACCAGTTTCCCAAGGCACATAAATAATTTTGGCTTTACCATTTGATTTTACAGCGATGTGGAAAAGATATAAAATATACATTTTGTTGAATTCTTCACAATGGATTGAAATGGATAATGGAGAATACAGATATGTATTTGCAGCCATTCTCTTGTGCAATGAGGAACATCTCTGAAGCTTCCTGTGTGTGATCAGCACACTACAGACAAAGTCAATCAACAGGATGTATAACAACATACTTTCACCACCTTCCACTCAACAAAATTATCAAGAAAATCAATATACACCTCCCACTGGTGAGGAAAACAAGGTTTTCACTCTACCACCACTTTTCACAAAACCCACAATAAATGAACATATTTTAATGGATATATACTGTATCAAATTTATCCAAACTGGGTGAAAATGTAGGAAATACAAGTAAAATTTCATTTATGCCTTTCACTGTGCCAATTTTCCCAAACTCACATCTGGTTGACAGCTTTCAGTAAACAACTCCTTTACTGACAAAAAATACAGCCATCGATTACTAGTCACAGACAGATGGATAGACATGGTTCCCACACGGTATTCTTGTGTACTTCATAAAGAATTTGTACAAATGAAAAATTTCAACCTCTTGTTGCTGCTTTCTCACGTTTCAGACACATTTAAAGCTTGCCCAAAGATGTTATTTTTCCCACATTTATTGCTTTTTTTACCACAGTCCCTTCAGAAATGATGGATACAGGTTTCCTTCTATGTGAGTAGGGAGAAAAGAAAAGTGAGGAAGGTGCTATCAATGAGTTATGTAAGTAAAATTCAGACCACAGTACTGTCTGAGTAATGTAGGCACATGGTATCCTTCCATTTCACCTGCCAGCAGCATGGGATCTTTGAAGTTCTGATCTCTCATTCAGCACCATCATCTGTTTGATGGATCAACAGGCGAGTAGTGTGGAATTTTAAAAATCCAGTTGAAAAACTGAGTTTCAATACACACTGTTTCCATGGCACAGAAAAAGCAAATAAACGCAGTGTTTGGAAGAAATGAGTTGAAAATGATATAAATTAAGGTGCCATATAAAAAATGTATTGATGCTTCTCAAATGCACTCACGTGCCATATGACATTTCACTGTATAACTGTTTGGTAAATGTATATTCTAAGAACAGGGTTAGCAACTAATCCACATATTTCTTGATAACAGAAAATTTAGAAATCCTGGTGAATTACTTCATACCTGCAAATGCAAAGCCACCTCCTGTTCTGAACTCTGTATCTGCCTTGATGATATTAGTGCCAAGAGGCGCTCATTGTGTTCCTTTAAGGTAGATCGCTCATTCTAAAAAGAGAGGGTGAAACATAACCACCTCTATCAACTTAGCATGAATATAGCAACTTATTTCAATTCACGTAATAAGACCAACAAATGCACATATATAAAATGTGTTTATCACACACTATTCATCACCAACATGTTTCAATTGTCGTTGTGACCATCATCAGGGTAAATTCCAAGAATATTAAGGAATCCAAACAGTCTGTCAAAATGCATAAGTGAACAACTTGATGTTAGAAAGAATGTGTCAAACTTTCCATATGGTCACTAAACATCAGTTTATCTACTACTAAAATCCAATAATATTGAGTTTTTTAAAAACACATAAAAACTGGGTGTACTGTTTATGTAATTCATGAATACCCTATATTCTCTAAAGAGTGAGTGTCACAAGACAGCATTCAGGAGTCCCAAATGCTCCCCTGTATACATTAATTACATAAAATATAACCCAGTTGTCATGTGTTTTTAAACAACTTAATTTTATTGGATTTTTGTAGTAGATAACTGATATTCAGTGACTGTACAGAAAGTCTGTGACATGCTATGTAACATCAAGTTGTTCACGTATGCATTTTGACACTGTTTGGACTCCTCATATTCTTGGAATTTACCCTGATGATGGTCATGACAGCAATTGAAACATTTTGGTGGTGAATTGTATTTGAAACACATATTACACACGTGCATTTGTTGGTCCTATTACATGACTTAAAATATCCCTTTAATGCAAGGATATAAACAAATTAAGTTCACTGTAATGCATTATCCATGGATGCTCCTTAGGTACTACGTGTAACACAATAGATACCATAATGCAGGATCTTTCTTATTCTATTGATAGGTATTTAGCTGGCTCCCACACCCTCCCCCCACTAAAAAAATTGTGATTTCATGAAATTGTGATTTCATGAAATCTGACAGTATATCATTTAGATCACAAACACAACTGTACTCAAATGCAAACCAGTTCCCATAGACTGCGAAATCTGAGGTTATCACAGTGGTGTTGCTGATGATTTAAGTCTCCTTGGATGTAATGCCAAGCTATTCAGTAAGTAGTAATTTGTTTTGAAGGAGTCACTCTTCTTTGACTGCTGACCCTGAATATAAAGCCACTAAATATGTTGGATTCATCCAATCACAGCTTCACATTCCACAAGATGCATATCTTCAGAGCAATCTATTTCATGTTTCATAAATGTCTATCCCAATACACCTTCTCCCTGGATAAGACAGCCTCCACAGCCATTAGGCAGTTATCTGGACAGATGTTATACTCAGTCCCAGGGTGGTGGAGGAATACAACTGCACCTGCTGGTAATGTGTGCACCTAGTCAAATCTGCAGTCAGCTGCCTACAGCAACCAACTAACAGTATTAATTAGTATACTTATATGAATGCAGTAGTCTCCTGGTGCAACTCAATTCATTCATCAAAGATGCTGTTCTTTAGTTATTTGCAACACAGTTTGTACCTGTATATCTCTAATCTGTTCCTGTAGCTCTCTAACTGACAGGCAATTTGATCCCACTCCTTGCACTTGCTGCTGCAAATCTATTACTTTCTGACGTTCATTCGTCAGCTGATGATGAAGCTCATCTGTAACAGATGTAATCCATAATAAAAGCCACATTTAATATCACTAGCAAATAAAAAGACTTTTTCCATCGTCTTAAAAATACAAAAACCACACTATGTACACTAGGCATTTTGAAAGCTAGTGCTTACTTCTTCAGGAAACCACATAATTTCTTAGATAAAATAGGCACATACATTCTAAATGAGTCATACCTGCACTTATGAGATTCATTCATGTCTTACTTACTCCATGGAGCAGGGTCCTTCTTGAGAAGCTAATCGATTCTCAGCTAGTCAAGAAATTCCCCGCATTTTATGGAACCTGAAAGTTCATTACCGCATTCACAAATGTCCACCAACTGTCCCTATCCTAGGCTAGATCAATCCAGTCCATGCCCTCACATCCAACTTTCTGAAGATCCATCTTAATATTATCTTCCCATCTATGCCTAGGTCTTCCAAGTGGTCTCTTTACCTCAGGTTTCCCTACCAAAACCCTGTATAAACCTCTGCTCTCCCCCATGTGCTACATGCCACACCCACCTCATTCTTCTGGATTTGATCACCTGAACAATATTGTGTGAGGGGTACAGATCATTAAGCTCCTCATAATTCATGTTGAACAAAGTAGCACTGTAGCAAGTTTCTCTCCAAGTGAGTACTTGCTCCATACTAATCTATAACCAGAGGCTAGTACAAAAGGCCCACTTGTGAGTGCAGTACCAACAGACTCAGTCTCAACCTACTCCAAACATCATTCATTCTATTGTCCACCAAAATACATGACTTTGTATTTGAATACCAGTAACACATTTCACTGAGAAGACCTGAAGATTAATGTAAATCAACACATATGCACGCCACACTAAATGTTTAAATATTACATTGCATGCATGGTGAGAGAATACAGCAATCAAGGGAAATATAAAAAGACTGTTGGCAAATATCATAAGACTAGTGCTAATGCATTGAACTTTGAAGACTTGTTTTGTGTCTGATTAAATACATAATTAACAACCTTTATGCAATTGATTTATGGTTTATTTTACTGCTATCAGTGTCTCAGACTAAACAGCAATGATATACAATTCAACAAGAATAGATGTCAGGAAGTATTCCTTCATAAATAGGACCATTAAAAACTGGAACCAAGCACCTGCAGAAGTGTTAGGGACTTTCCTTTGTAAACCTAAGATTTTTAGAAACAGAGTTAGGAAAGCAATTATAAACGGGGTGAAATGAAAGGAACAGAATTGTAGCGAAAATCATCTAAAAGTGCAGTGAAGTGAACAGAGGTGAAGTGTAGTAATGTGAGGTGAAATGGAGTGGTAGGAAATTTAAATGGGGTTAAGCCAAATGAGAGGGTAGTGAAGTGTAGTTGGGTGAAGTTTAAATGAGAGGAAGTGAAGTGTCAGCAAGTGTAGTGAAGTGGAGTGAAGTGTAGCTGGGTGAAGTGCAGTGAAGGTCTTAGTAACAGGGTGTCTAACATTATTAGAAGATATATAGAACATATGAAGTCTGCTGCTTATATGACTTTTTTGTTTATCACATTCTTTCATGTTCTTTTGGTTCAATTTTTTATCATTGTATTATATTGCTGTACGATTTGTATGCTTTTGTTTAATTTTGTAACGCATGTATTCTTATTGTTATGTATGTTCTGCTCTATGTATCCTGTTTTTATTGTGTTGTTCTATGTATTGTTTGTGTGTAAATGTGTAGCGTACTACTGCCACCGGGTGTCAACCCAACTGCAGTTAACAAATATATCAATCATAAACAACTTAAAAGGAAGAAACTGCTTTCCATGCAGACAGAGCACCATTTCGGAAGCAATGAAACAGACTGTTTTCAAATTTTAAAAGAACATACAAATGTGGATTAATGTGGATTAAGAAACCAACTAGATGTCACTTAGTATTATATTTATTTCTCCTTTATAAGTTGCTCAACATGTTTCGGGCCACCTTGTGCCCATCTTCAGGAGCTGACGACTTAGTGGTATT
>Ga0123355_10003295_pt1 | contig 23089 bp, 18 predicted proteins | sample TergutEmb28metaG_3_FD_89872 | JGI IMG/M metagenome (GOLD analysis project Ga0123355, IMG submission 89872) | Embiratermes neotenicus P1 segment gut microbial communities from Petit-Saut dam, French Guiana - Emb289 P1 | ecosystem: Host-associated > Arthropoda: Insects > Digestive system > Gut ... | reverse complement strand
CATTACAGAAACCACATATTCCTGCCAGTTTTAATATGTATTTGGTAATCAATAAGTGTGTAACAGCTGTCAAAGTTTCAAACTTCACTGGCCATTATCTCCGTAACCGTTCGACTTTGGACACAGGTGTTTTGGGTTATATCGGTATACTTTAGCATAAGGAACACCCTCCCGAAGTCTGGCACATTCCTCCTGGGACACCCTGTATATGTAGGACATTATGTTCAAACTATATTAGCACTTTGAATAAGAACATGCTTGAGAATATTTCATTCATTACATTAACATTCATTAGGCACACTCATAAAGATACATTTAATCTGACAACAGTACATAACGTGTAGCCACTTGAAGTAAACATCAGATTTGGTATTCAGACCCTTAATAGGGTTTGCCACCTAATTTAACTAAGCATTTTTCATAACTCAATTGCCACTCTGTAAAGGTTGGACGTGGAGAAGACTGTCACATTTTAGAAAGGCACCAGTGGAATTCTTAATTCTCCAATATAGTATAATAGCGCGGGTTGTGAACATGCTGTACTGAAGTCACGAAAAGAAGTCTTGTGGACTGACCCCGTTCCACTGTACTTGCTAGAATTACCTACAGCTGGCCAGCAGTTCTGTTCACATGAATAATGTTAGTGATGACCTTCATTAGCAACAAGCACGGCATGCTGGTTGACATATGCAAGAAGGGGATGGAGGGAAACAGGACAGTAAACAAAATGTGGAAGGGTGTGAGCATCTTCAGCTTCTGTATCCAAGGGGTCGACACTGTGTCGGTCATGACAGAAATTGTTGACAGGACAATTTTATGTCAGTTCCAGACATGGGTGAAGATTCGAGTCACTCTAAGTTGACTGCCTGTTCATTTAATTACAATAACATATTTGGATTACTTCATTTAGATATTATGTCAGGAAATTATCAGATGCTGATTATGTACACAGCCATTCATATTCTCAGTGGCTTTCCTGAAGAACATTCTATTCCCCCACTGTCATCAGTCCTGTAGTTCCTCTGAAACAATGGTGCCCATTTTCCATATTACACTGTGGCATCCTTATGTAACACCACTGTCAGATTTTGATAACAGTTCTCCAATATATCTTTAAAATTCTACCATTGTACCCACCCTGCTAAATAATCTTTGCTTCATGATTGGATTATAAGTACATGAAATGCTCTATTCACTGCGGTACACTTTACATAATGTTTGTATTTTAATGTTATGATGCATTAAATGTAGTTTATTTTGTATGTGTACATAGTATTATGTCATGTTGACAGACTGCTAGCGCAGATACACAGGTTACAGTCCTGTTTGTTGAGGATGTGCACCATGTTGGCATGCACACAAACAGTCACAGTAGAACAAACACAAGACACAGTACAGGGCTACACTTAAATTTTTCATAAATGAGAAAATACAATTATTCCTCAGTATTTACATTACTGTATATATATAGTTAACAAGTCACTAATTCTTGTGTCGGTTTATCATGTTTTTTGTACGATGCACTATAATATAATGATACAACACAAACCAACAAATGCACCTTTTCTAAACTAATATTTTAACTTATGATGCCTTCCACATGTTTCAAACCCAAGTGTTCATCTTCAGGTCTTCCTGCAGATGAACAATGAGGTAATTGTGAGATTTTCACAGTGAGAGTGATCAAGAAGACTGTCTTCTGGGGTGACACCATGTGGTCTGATAATTTCTGCAGGACTACATGGTGTCACTGGAAGAAAGTATTCATCATTTTATTTTCTTCTACAAAGGGAATGTTAATATTCTGAGTTTCCCTGGAAAATAATACCGTTTTATGACTGGGTGAAATTATACATAGTATGCTATAATTAAAAGTTCTCCATTAGCAAGGAAGGAAGGAGATCTTAAGTGCAAATTATGTGTACCTTAATGTTATATATGTGGTTACATGACATTTTCAAATAATATGTCCGTTTGAACGCCACAGAATTTGCTAATTCCAACATCCTGTAAAAAGTGATCTCAGAAACATGTTTTTCTATCTGCTACTGTTTACAGTTTTCAAGAACATATAAAGATACAACAATGTCACAGAACTGTTTTCACCATGGAATTTACACCCTATTGCATCATTTTCAACATGTGCACAGAACATATGCATTGGTGCAGTATAATCAATGATGCCTTTTACAGAATGCTGCTAGTGTCAGATGTGACACAGAATACACACAGTAAACTTTCAAATATTGAATGGACCAATACTGAATTCAATGTGGGAAATCTGTTATGCCATCACTTTTTAGGAAAGAAACATTTAAACAATGAAGTTGCAATTCATGTACCAAGATTATGGTATTCTGGCGATGTCATGCCATGTAGTTTGGTAGTTCCATGCCAGTGTTTTGGAGGAACCTTGTGCTTCCTATTCTACTGACAATGAGTCAGCACACTGTATTAGAAAATGTTGGTGTGCACCCATAGGTTACATGGCATGGCAATTCCAGTACAGTTAATTAGCTCAGGTGGGGCAGCTCCTACCCACTACCTGTACCTTGCACAGCTTGGGACTGTCACTGCTGCTGATCCAGCTCTGTTAACATTCAGCAATTTGTTTATCACTAGGAAATCATTTGGTCTCATATCTGCTCAAAACATGCCCATCGTCACTAATATGGTTGGCAGCAAGCTCCTCCAAAACCGGTAATTATTTACCATTCAATGTGGTGTCATATCGCAGGACTGAATCTTGTTCAGTAGTGCTAATGCTCATTTCACAACAGGAAAGCAAAAAGAAACGAAATCACGCACATGATTGACACGGAAGTAGCAAGAACAAGACACCAATGGTTTCAGAGTAAAGTGACCATAAATATGGTTGTGTAGTTGCCAGTTACCAGTGGCAACTGAAAAACTATTTGCTGGCAATTAATTTCTCATTTGGTGTGATATAATGGTGCACTGCTTTCTGGTGACAAAAATGTTAATCTGCCTACCACAGTTTCAGAAATGTTATGACCCCTTGTAAAGATGATGAATCAACAACACACTATTGATAGTGAACAATACAGCTTTACTGGGTATAACACTTAACAGTAAAATTTAATTAGGGTTACTTAAACTTCAATCAACATGCTGGCATTAAACAAATTCCATATAATAAAGATAAAATAATAAAGCAAGGTATTATTTATAAACTTGTGTCACATGTTCATAATGGTTAAATAAAGTTAGTTGGCAAGCAGAGTTCTAACGTTCTAGAAAGTGAGAATGAGAGGATAAGGTATTCCTTGTTCTCACAAATTATTTTGCCACTTCCTGCTGAATGTCAACATCAACTAACTGTAGGTCGTTATCATCACCCCACACATCCTCCATGTCAGATGTATCAAGTTTTTCTCTCACAGGCACCCCTTTTGCTGCAGCCTTAACATCATGCTTACCATTGAACACTTTCCGACTCTCTTCAAAATATTGGTTTGGATGATTGATGGCTACATCAAATTGCACACCATGTGTAACCTGGAAATACTTGCCACATGCTAACTGGAAATGGCCCTGGGTCACAGAGTCTGCCACTTTATTTATATCACCAATTGGTAGATTCCATGCAAGTAGCTGTTGCTTCAGGTGTGACACATCACTGTGCTTAAATGGGCACCCATGAGCATCATCAGGACCTACATTTGATGTGATTATCTTGATGCAGCTGTATGGTGTATAACTAGTACGCTTCCCCACAGCACCATAGTTATGCCGTATGTTATAGGCATACACTTTCTCAAATTTATCTGTATCAGTTTTCTGACTAAATCCATCCCTCCAGTAACGCAAGGAATCTTCCAAAGAAACACCTATGCCTTTCAGGAACAAACCATACTGCATACGACCACCATGACGCATATGGTGATTGGAGTGAAGATGTTCCCTTAGCTTCCTCATGCATGGAGGAAATGATTGACGGCTAAGTATATCAATCTGGTCCAATTGTATACTGCCAGCATTGCTGTTTTTGAGGGATGCATATTCTTCACCAGTATAACTCTGGTGCAGGTTTTTCAACAATCGAAATATACGCTCATCACTCTCCAAAGTGGGAAGCGAGCGAGCCATTATTGCCATACCATGAGCCAAATTAGTTCTGAAGACTGTTGACAGTACAGCTACCAAGTCAGTGTTAGGAACATACGCACTACCACCAGACAAGTATACTTTTCGACATCGTACAAGATCTTGGACATCAGTGTATGGAACACGGTAAAATACTTGTGTATCTACACTGACAATTGACTGCATGAATCCTGAAGATTCAAATAAACACTCTCTTAACTGTGACTTCTCAGCCTCTGAAACCTCTTCATATTTTAAGTTGTTGATTTGCATAAAACGCTTTATTCCTTCAGCACTGAGTGAGGAAAATCGTATTCGGAATAAGTCTAGTTCTCTTGCAATAAACCATCGCCTCAAATCTTCAGATCTACAATATGCGAGTCGCAAAATAAAATGAGATATATGGTCTCGCTTTCGTGACCTTAATTCTGATTCTGAATTACCACAACCAGTTCCATATATCAATTTGGCAAATCCTTTTATTCCCAACCTTTTCAATTCAGCTGTCAAAGTTTTTTTACATTCTTCGGAATTCTTATTAATTCCTCGTGAGTTGATATCATCAACTGCTCTCAATATTCTCAATCTTTCTTGCGCCAGATCTTCAAATTCTCCAAGTGAAATACTTGAAATGGGAGGAACCATATACAACTGTAAGTCAATAGGATACATTTCCACAAGACTTCCAGTTTGGACAGATTGCGTCGAGGAAACAGCTCTTCTTTTTCGAGAATACTCCATTACCAACACTGTTTTCTGCTGCACTTAACTAAGTGTACGTACTTATTACTGAAACGACAGAAAGTGTGATCACTTCCACATGCAATTTTCCATACATACCAACAGTATAGTTCCCGCTTCGCGCCAATTTGGACGGATATCATCACAGATCCCTGTATCATTGACTATGTACAGTGGAGTCAGACTACTTTTATACGTGTGAAACATTAGTCCGATTTCTTCCGCTGGAGACGCTGCCTACCAATCAGTGGTGGACAAAAGAAATACTGATGCCTATCAAAGGTAAGCAATATACAAGGGTATTATCGTCTTAACACAACTATATTGTCAGATACATATAATATCTCAACTATATGTTTCGGCCTTTATGGCCATCGTCAAGTTGGATACAGTATAAGATGAAAAAACTACATAACATAACATGGTACAGTACAAATATTAGTGTGGTGCAAGTGGGGGACGAGATCTCGTTTACAAAGATATGGATTATTTTATTCTGTTTTTATTTTTAATTTTATTTTATCTTTTATTATTTTATTCTATTTTTATTCATCTACTTTAAAATAGCAAGTTCGCACACTCTAGTTATGACAGTAGTCGTGTTAAATTAATATCCAATTATGCGTTTTCCTTCGAAAGTGGGACTGCTATTCCTCACTTTATTGAAAAAAAAAAAAACATCAATAATGACAAATCTGAAGTTACAGCGGGATTTCAAGGTTGTGAATATTTAGGTGATGAAGATTGATTCTTGGATATGACGCCGTTTAAAGTGTCAAATTTTCGAAAGCATGCGTTGCGTCCATTTCTATGCAAAGTCTCAAGCAGGACGTTACTCCAAAGTTGTGTTACTGGTGTAGAAATCCATAGAGTTTTTAGCGTTACTGAAACTGGAATCTGGCGAAGACTATAATGTTCTGAAACATGACACACTATAATTTGGTATAGAGGATTTCGTGGGATATAATAATTTTTTTTTTTTACATTCCATAGATACTTTAGGAAACTAAGCGATGGATATAGAACGAGCTGTGATCTAATACAACGTTTGTTTTAAATACAAGTATAAATACCATGAGTAACTATTTACAATCAGGGGAAAAATGACAAAATTGTGGGACCGTCGACTTAATTACCATACCTAATGAGGCGAATTCTTATTCATAGTAAAAATGAGATAATAATTAATCGTTTAATTACAGCTGACGTGCTTTTACATAATAGCTTAAACTTCTGAGGACGAGATGAAGATTACTGAATGATACGACTGTACTTTTGGATATGAAATATTTGTTAGGGGTCTGTAGAGTTACCATAGGGTGTTTTCCCATATTCCATAGTGAGATGGAAGTCATCGAAATAAACTAATTGTAGTTTTTATCTGTTATTAGTGATAAGACTACATCCCTAACAAAGCAGACTATATTTATACAAGTGTATTTAATATGTTGTCATTAGTTTGTGAGTCAAAATATATAATGTGAGATTTGAAGTTCTAAGAACGTTGTTGCAGTAGCTCTAAGTCCTCTGGAATGTTATGCCACGTGCATTATTAGGTAGTTACATTCTTCGAAATGTCGATATAGAGGCCTATTTACACCATTCGACAAGGAGTAACATCACACATGTATTTAATCTTCAGTGTACTTATGTAGTCCCCTACACGCACGGATATCTGTAACACTAGATCTCTACTCTGATCCATGCACTAGATGTTGTCACCCAGCCCATATATGCTCTGTGCCTAACCCCACGAGACACTCATCTGTCGGTGTAATCCGTGGTGCTGTTGTCAGCAGGTATGTGTGAGAAGTTTGATAAAGAACGATTGTCGAGGGATATGTCACAGGTATGTTGTGTACTCTAGATCCATGATCTTCATTGAGAGGAGTCACGGATAAATGAATTAGGTCATCGATGGAGTAATCTGTGTATGAGTTACTCTGATCCATGGTATGAGGTGACCGAAGGTGTTGATGTTCGTATGTGGTGTGCGGTGATTACAACTACGCTTGAAAAACTGGATACTTTTATCAGAATGTACAGAAAACATTTTAGATTAAGGTACGTTGTGACCAAATGTATGATGCGTGTCTATTCTGGTTATTCATTATTCGGCGTTTTGGGAGTCTATCCTGTGTGCACTGCTGACAGTTCTGCGTACCTCTAAACATCTGAAGTATTTTTGTTAACCGTGGTAGATGTGTTATGTAGTGGCCTCAATTTTTGCTCCATAGCAATAGAATGTTTCCGTCAACATCTAGAGATATACATCAGAGTACTACTCCAGAGAAGATGGAAAATAATGGATACTCAAAGGCAGATAATGCTGCAACATCAAATTCGGTTGGAGATATCGAGGCACGTATGATTTGTACATGAACCGTGAAAAAGTTGTGTCAGTCGGATGTACAGAATAACCCCTTGTTATTCTTGTTTGCAGGTTGATAATTCTTCTACTGTTCTACTCAAGATTGCCACTTTGTATGCAGAGCGACTAATGAGTGATATTTGTCTTGTGGTTGGAGGAACTGAATATCCAGCACATCGTCTTATTCTTTGTGTTTCAAGTGAAGTTTTTCAGGTATGGAGCATAGTTTTGTATCGTGTCTGTAATGTATACATGAAGACAGCCTTGTGTCAGTTTCTTTCTTGAAATGCGGTAACTAGAAGCATTGTGTACAGTTAGAGGAAAACTGTAAAGTTGTCTCTATACATGCCACAAAGTAATATATGGGGAGTGGAGGCATAGTTCCAGTCATTCTTAATGTAGGCACTAGATGGAGGTGGGTGGTTAGCCTCATGCCGTAGCTGCTTGTATAGAATGTGCTAAAGAATATCTAAGTTGTTGACATTACAAAATTATTGTCATCTCGTTGAAGCTGCGTATTTTGGTAGATCAATGTGTGTGTTTGTTTTTGGTGTGAGACAGAGTTGAAACTTAAATAATAAACTTGATTGTGGATTAAACTGCAGAAAGGCCTTCAGAGAGATACATGTTTAGCCTTCATTATAGACATTCATTTCAGCACAGGCTTTTTTGCTGCTCCACTTTGTTGTTAGCTTGATGCTACAGTGGGGTTGTTCTGTCATGTCTGATCTTACGTATAGGAAAACGGCAAATTTATCATTGATGACGACTAATCAATTACTGATTTGATTGCTCATGGTCTTCCACTGCATGGATGAGGTGGAGGTTTACCACCAGCATGTTTGTAGCAGTTTTCTGTGTCTCTGTGTTTGATCTGCTAACACAGTCTGGCTTTCATTCTGCTTACTGGTACAAGCCCCTCATATGCATACATGTACAGTGATTTTGGTAAAATAGTTCCTGTTCCTCTCAGTGCCACATCCCACACCACACACATTTCTTTTATCATCTGAAGCTCTCTCAGCTCCAGAGGTCATCTGTGTTGTAGATCGTTCAGTTTTTGGTCTTTCAAATGTTTTGTCACTTTCTATCACACAGGCTCCAGAAGCTCTTGTGGTATGTTGCAGATATGATCTGCCATCAGTCTTTTCTTGGTTCATTTCATGTGACGTATTCTAGAGTCAAGGTAATTGTTCAACCAAATTTGTCTTGCCAGGTTTGTTGTTCACTTTTTACCTGTAAGAAGGTAACTGGAAGACCCACCTGTTATTCTTAGAAAATAGTATCATGGCTCAGAAACAGTTTCCAAGATGTCTTGATCACTAACCAGATTAAAATTTTTATTCACCAAATAAATGTGAAACTTCTTGCACCGCTAGTCAGTGCTTCTTGCCCCCATTGCACTCCTCCACCCCACAAAACCTATGAGCAGTACATTTAACCACTCTTGTTCATTTGTTTGGCAGTTCAATAGGAACAGTGTTTGTGCACTTTCTGCATTCTTTTGGAATGACCCCTAACATTCCCTGCCCATTCACCTTATTCAGTTGCCAATGTGCCTTATATCATAATGTAAGAAATTATTATTTCTTTCCCCATTTGCAAGATTGTCCACATGGAGTTAATTGTCAAGGGTTCACTCACTATCAGAAAATTAGAAAGGAAGTTGGCTGAAAAATTACCCAACCGCAGTAACACTAACAGACTGGCGGAATTCTGCCACTACTCTTTTTTCCCCCTTTCTTTTCTTTTTTCCCTTTTTTCTTTTCTCATTTTTCTTTGTCTTTCTTAAACTACTCCTCCGCCCCTTTTTTTTGTGCTATCTGTTACAGTCAGAACATAATCTTGGATTTGTGAACTCCAAGAGGGCCAGACAACTAAGTCGATTGGTCATGTGGAAAAAATAAAAGTATGAAATAGTGATGCTGAGGTGGTCATTGTAATTAAATTGTAAAGGAAAGGCGTGTGTGGGAGGGCCAACAGTAGGATGGTTCGGCTAGGCTCTTGAAGACATCAGTGAAAGGGAAAAAGCTGATAAGAATTAAGAAAATGTGATTGAAGAATTTTTAGGCATGTGAGAGAAATTGCAATAAGCGACTGCTGGCTTCGTCATGTCTATCTGCCTGTCCACATGGAACGACTTAGCTCCAACTGGATGGATTTTCATGAAATTTGGTATTTGGGGATTTTTCAGTAATTTGTCAAGAAAATTCAAGTTTGATTAAAATCTGATAAGAATAACGGGTACAGTACTGTACATGAAGACATGTACAGTACTGTACTGTATGTGAAGACACATACAGTACTGTACTGTACGTGAATACATGTACATTGATGGCAATATACAGTGATACCTCAGCTAAAGAAGATAATTCGTTCCAGAATCACATTCGTTAGCCAAAATCTTTGTTAGCCGAAACGAGCTCCTGGAATGGCCCGACCGTTCATGTTTGCTGCTTTATGTTAGCGCGCGCATCCGCTAAAACATTCGTTAGCCGAGTCCGAAAAACAGCGAAAAAAATCGTCGTTAGCTGAAAAATTCGTTAGCAGGGTCACTTGTTAGCCGAGGTATCACTGTATCTCACTGAATTCTTAGTATGAGAAATGTAAGGCAGAAGTTGTAGAGAAAATCAGAACACACATTTTGTGATCAATATATGATGCTGCACAGTAAAGATACGCTTTGCATGCAGGATGACTAAGTAAAGAATGCAGGTCCACACTAGTTATATTTACTACCCACTGCTTTTCGCAGCAACAGTGGTTATGTGAACACTCGTCAATATTATGCTATACATATGCCTGTCTTGTTGTCTGTTGGCTGTGCCATGCAACACAAGCTTTGTTTCACTTGCTGTCTGTAACAAATATTGTGTCTGCCAAACTGAATTTAAACAAGAAATACAGGATGTGACATAAGTCATATGTAAGTTTCTGAAGCAGGCAGGCATTGACACAGTAGCTGTGTGTGATCCCATTGTGCTTCCCTTTTACTTGGTATATCCATTATTTTTGTGACCAGACCTTTGTAATTGTTTTATTTATACCTCTGTTAATTGGAAAGGCTGAGAAAATGAAATGTTTTAGCCTTGATGTGTAATTTTGTTAACCAGGTGATGCTGATGAATCCTGAATGGAGTGAATCCCAGGAAAGTTGTGTGGTACTTCAGGAAACACCAGCATGTGCTGCTATTTTTGGGGATTTTATACAGTACTTCTATACTGGTCAGATACGCATCAACCACCTCAGAGTTATGCCAATACTTGCCTTGGCAGACAAATATAATGTTAAGGTAGGTAATGTCTGCCAGTAAATCGTGGCTGAGTATATTTTTAATTGCCAAGCAGTGTTACATTTTGCAAAGCAGAATAAAAAAGAAATGCATGTATATAAAAAACGAAACAAAGAAATCAAGGAAACAACAAGTTCCGAAAAGAATGAGACACGTGTTTTATGGTGTGTCCCGTGTTCTATGGTGTGTCCCATGTTTTATGGTGTGTCCCGTGTTTTATAAGCCTTGTGACTCATCAAGAATAATTAAACACGTGAGCAGAAATTTCTTAAATATTATCTGTGCACTGATTTGCATGGGGACCACAGTACCACAGTGGTTAAGGTGCTGTGCTACAAATCAGAAGGTCGCCAGTTTGATTCCAGATGGTGTCATTGAAATGCTTCATTGACATAATCCTTCCAATCGCACAATGGCCCTGGGGTCGACTCAGTCTCTAACAGAAATGAGTATCAGGAGTATTTCCTGGGGGTAAAAGCAGCTGGTGTGTAAGGCTGACAACCTTACCACCATCCTGGGCCATTGTCACGTAATCTGGGAGCCTTAACCCTTAACTCTCTGGGTACCTCGGGCCTGTAATGGGACTGATTTATCTTTTTTTCTTACTGATTTGCATACTGGTGTATCAAAAATTGACAATGATTTTTGAAGAAAAGTGAAAGTTAAAAGTCGTGTATTTACTTATATTTTTAGTTTGTATGATGTTTGTTTTGGAACAAATGGAAAGGCATTTGAAATGCATTTGTCAGTGTTATTGTTTTTAAATAATCAGCTCTGTGCTGTTGATATGAGAGCTGTGAAAGTCAGTATTCTAAAACGGAAACCCTAGCGGCAGTGAGAGAGCAAATGTACCACACTTCTTACAATTTGTGTATGTTTTCTAATTGCAGGATCTCGTGAAACTGTGTGTTGAGTACATGTGTGAGCACATAGCACATGCTGCTGCGAACAATCAACTTATCTCATGGTTGCAATATACATTAACGTGTGGCCATTACCAAGTTGCTCAGGTATGGCATTTTGGTTCTCAGTCTGCCCTTTGCTGGAAACATTGTACCACCACCCTGTCAGATTTACTGTCCTGTTATGGTCAAGTGGTAGTTGTGTTCTTGACTGCTCATCTAGTATATATAGGAGCAATAGATGTTAGGAGGCAAATATTTTTCTGTACCAAAGTGCTTTTATTTCTGTTTTTAACAGAAAGTAATTTGTTCTTGATAGCAGTGAGACCCGTGCTGTTCTGGGATTGTACAGCGTGCAGAGTGGTAATTCCAGAAGAGCATGGGGCTCCTTTACTTCACAGTGGAAGGCCTGAAATGATGCATGGTAGGAGTGAGGGTGTAACTAAGTATGAGAAGGGCTAAACTGTATCCTGCAATTTGATTTTAACATCTTGTTCCCTATAAACTGCAGACTGTTTAAAATTGGACATTAACCTTTTGGTGCCGGAATAATTTTTTTAAATTTTAGCACATCCTGTATATAAAATGTGAATAAAATGGGAACCAAATACGTTAGAATTATGAAACAAACTGCATTTTGAAGAGAAAAAAATGGACAATATTACCTGTATTTGTTGAATAAATATATAAAATGCAACGTTTAGAGGCTAGCGGTGCGGTACAACCACTATAAGGGTCTTTTGGCGTCAAAGGGTTAACATTCTTTTATTGATTAATTAATTTTTTTGGGGGGGGCGGTTATCATGAGCGGGAAACTACACAGACAAGGAATATCCTTCATGAACACAGACACACGTCATCATTAGTCTGTCACGAAAATTTTATTCTTTTTGGGAAGCAGTGTCGTGTGGTGTGGACGTAGACCAGTACACTGTATGCAACATAAATCACGCACTTGCCTGAAGTTTTTAAGCCCCAAACTGCAAGTGGTACAAGTTTACTGCTGGTATTGTTATACCAGTCTCTTGTTATTATCTTTTGTTTGTATATGGCTCTTCTTTGCCTTGCGTTAATTACAGTTCTTTAGCCAGTGGTCTGTTTAGCAAGGATACCAGTGTGTGTGCATATTGTGAAGAAAGTGTGGATATTTAACATTCATAGGTCCATGCATCACTAATATATTCACAGAGTGCAACCAACAAGATGCAGCGTTTCACAATTTATTTATTTCCGTAAGACGCTCTGCGTGTTTCAGACGGTTTTTCCATCCATCATCAGGAGCTCAAAACTGCACATCCAGCGTCAGGTATTTGTCAGACCAATACCTGATGCTGTATGTGCAGTTTTGAGCTCCTGATGATGGACGGAAAAACCGTCTGAAACACGCAGAGCGTCTTACGGAAATAAATAAATTGTGAAACGCTGCATCTTGTTGGTTGTACTCTGTGGAAGTGTTGATAAATGTTATGAGCATTCCAATATACTGCTGCAATACTACAATTGTGTGATACAAAGGAAGTCAGTTAGTTGATAGGTCTTGTTTTGTCCATTGCTAATAAACACCATCGTTTGCCATATATGTATAGTTGTGTTTTTGACTGAACCTACCTCACCATATAGTTTAAACACACAACGGGGATGGCACACCTCAGAACTGGTTTGACTATTTGCACTTCAGCTGTTGTTCAGGGTATGTCTCTGTCTTTTAAAGTGTCATCCTCTGCTTTGTATCTTGTGGTTAGCTTTTGTAAACTCTGCTAAGGTATTCACCTTTTCCCCATTCTGTACACATGATGAAACTATCCTGTGTAACCTTTACCGGCTGTATTGCACAGCTCTAGTGCAGCCGGTTTAGTTGAGTTATGAAAACGTCAAGAACATCTTACTAGCTGATGTAGTGTAGATAGTTTTGGCAAAACTTTGTCATTTCTCAGCATAGTGACATATCTGCTGTGTTCAGTACGTGCTTGTAACTCACACTGATGACTTGCTGCACCTACAGCTGCACACAGTAGGGTCTAATTTTTTTGCACTTTTAAGGTCTGTATATGAATTTCCGTTGTATTTTATTTAAACCTTATTGGCTGTGTGTTGCAATATTGCAACACAGCATATATACAGAACAGTTGGCCAGAACTGCATTTTTCTGTAGTACTAGCTGATGCAGCTTCGGTGGTCTAGGGGTAGCATGCTGGACTTTAGTACCCAAGTTTGCGGGTTCAAACCCGGCCGAAGCCGTCGGATTTTTAGGGTGAAAAAATCCTCAGCACGCCTTCCTTCGGAGGGGAAGTAAAGCCGTTGGTCCCATGTCGTAGATTTGCAGTATGTAAAAGATCCCTAAATTTACGTGGAAGTCAGAATTTAGGCAAAATTACTACCGGACATCTTTCTTGCCCACAGTTCCACCTTTTGCTGTTAGGATCTCACGCGTCGCGGACGGAGGCACCTGTTGGCTAAAGTTGGAATGTCTAAAGGCGGGGGAAAGCAATGGCAAACTACCCCCAAAAACTTGCCCAAGATGCAGTGTGCCAGAGCCATACCGGTCACATGACTGGGCTCTGGTTCCTGCCAAGCCCGGCCTTCAAGGCTGAATACTAATGAATGAATGAGTACTAGTTGTCCGTCATTTCCTGCAGTACCAGAGGATTTCAATTGCACTATTGCAGGGTGATGAACTGTCATCCTCAAGTTAAACACTGTTCATGAACCCATAGTACCAGGAGGTTTGAAATGGCCATTCATGGATGATAAATATTAATACTTAGTAGTTTTATCTAGACTGCCAAACATTTAATTTGTTGTAACTTATGTGTACATACTCAGGCCTGCTGTAAACAGGTTCTATAACAAATCAGACCAGATTAGTATAGTAACCCTTAAGAGACTACCTTTAATCTACATTGCATGTAAAGATTCAGTTCATACCACACAGATAACAATATGCTTCCATAGGAAGACCAATCGAATGCTATGTGGAGAAATTAGAATTGTTTGAAACACAGAAATAGACTGGGAGGATAAAAGAGAGAGAGTTCAGTGTTAAACCAACATTACAGATATTACCACAAGACTTTAATGGGTTAATATTGCCTTTATGACTTCCAGGTGTGCCAGAACTTTGTAAAATGGAACCTTGAGCTTGTGGCAGAAACAACTGATTTTGGCAACTTTGAGCCTGAAGTTCTTGTGAGTCTGCTGCAACAGAATGATCTTGTAGTCCTCAATGAAATGGCACTGTACAGGTAACTTGAACATTGTCCCATTCTGTGTCAACAGCCTGCATGGTTGTTTGCATTGTAACAGCTGTACGCATCACTGGTAGCTTTGTTATGTGTGTGTGTGGTTTAGTTCAAGATCAGTAGCTGAGATTGTATAGAATATAATGGAATGAATGGAAAGAAATTTAAAGTAATCAGCTGTGGCAAAATATGAGTTACTAAAGAGACTTACCTCCCCAGAGGACAGTGCCTTTTCCTAGGCACGTTCGGTGCCAGGTGGGGTAGGGCCACCCAACCTGGACGGGTCCCAACTGAGGAACCAGACAAAGTGTGTCCCACAGCAATGGGAGGGAGGGGGCTCTCTAGGCCAGCTGCACCAGCCTTCCTAGGGTTGGGGACTAATCATCCACATACCGGAAAACATAACATTAATTCAACAACCAAAGGAAGATAGCCAATCAGATCATAATTTTGGATGGCCCAGGCAGAAAAGGGACCATATGACTTACATAGCCACGTGGAATGTGCAGGACTTGTTTGGAGTAAATGCTGCTAAGGAATTAGTAAATGAACTGAAGATATATGGAGGTGGTTAGACTGTATTTAGAATGATCTGAAATTGGTGGGTGTCAGGAGATAGAGAAATACAATGTAAGAGCTGTATGGGCTGTCATTCTGAAGGAGGCACTGACTGTACTGTAAGGAATGTATGCCAGTGAAGATGAAGAGAGACTTAGGAAAACCACAAAATATCTGATTTCAGATAAGTGTCACCAGCCCAAGATATGAACTCAGAACATCCTGCATACAATGCAGAAATGCTGAACTATCTGTGACACCAAGTGATTCTTCTTGTGCGGTTCAGACCTTATGAGAATTGCAATCAGATGTCAGCTTATGAAGGGTAAAGAATCTGTAGCTGCAGTTCAAGAAACAATTTGTTAGGAGAAGTAGCACAGTAGAACTGATGTGCAGTAAGTGTAGTTATGGACAGAGCGTACATTTTCTAATGTTCAAATTTTTATGGAGTGCTACAGGAACCAAGAAGTACATCAATTTAAATTCTGTAACTTTTGGACACCTTTATGATGTAGCATGTCCTAGAAACAATTGTTAATTTTACTGGCAGTGCCACTGGGTGAAGTCAACCAAAACTGTGTCATATTGGAACATTAAGGGTTTGCTTCATTGAAACTGACATTCACACAGAATTGACAAGAGGAAATTGAATCTATTAAAATGTAAAAAAATTACATTCTAAGATCATTATATTTTGCAGTCAGAAGGCTATACAGTTCACATACATGCATATGAAATACCACACTGTCCTGCTGGTATTTGTGAAATTATATTCTAAATTAAGTGAAGAGCTGATTGGGTGGTGAATGTGGCATGCATGGGGGAAAAGACAGATACCCACAGGGCTTTGGTTGCAAAGTCTGCAGGAAAGAGTCTCTCTGGTAGACCTGAACATAAATAGGAGGATTGTGTTTGTTTTGCAGTTGTGTAGTTAAGTGGCTGGAACTGCAGAAAGAACGATTGTCTCATGATGCATCCAACACAGTTGGTGATATAGATGCTCACATGGAACAGCTGGTAGTAGAGGTGATGTCACATGTTCGCTTTCCCATGATGTCTCCACGACAGCTTGCTGACCTGCTGCTGTGTCCACTAACGAAGACCTACAAGGAATTCTTTGTGGAACGCATGGCCATTGGGATGGCATTCCACTCAGGTATGATTTATGATACGAAATCAACCCTCCCCTGTCTTTTGACACCATTATTTTCATGTAGCAGTTTACTGTTTGAAGCCTTGTTTATCTGCTGCCATTTTGAGTGTAATTTTTTATATTATCCCTTCCAGTAATTTAAGTAAGGAACAGTAAATGGCAGCAATTCTATATTTTCATTATGAGTGTGTATGTTTTACCCAACTGTAGTCAGTAAAAGGGATGCTGGAAATATGAATGAAGCATTTGGATATAGATTGGGTGATCGAGGCTTGTCTGCAGTGTCAAGACTAGCTGTGGTGTGATCCAGTTTACTGTTCATGGCATACCGAGGGCTATGGCGCTGAAGATAAAGTGGCCAGGGGGTGATGCTACTAGTGCAAAGATTAATAATGCATGGAACTATACCTGTACCCCACTGTATGTCTTTATGCTGTTGTGTTCAAATAAGCATGGGGAAGACTTTACCTTAGTGTTTAACTGTAACTTACAGTAGTCTCTAATTTTGATACAACAACTGCAGCAAAGAATGTCAGTTTGACAGTTTGGAGGAGGGATGATATAATGTAATGTTGATTTGTGTGATGATTGGTACTGTGTGAGGATAAATATGGATGTAATTTGAATACAAATTGTGTTTCAACTAGCAACACTTACAGCCTACAATTTTTATGGTAAATGGCATGGATAACTTTCGTAATTGCCTTTCCAGAATCAGACTGTATTTGTATGCATATTTATCTAAAACCTATTACAGGCATATGGAAGGGAAGGTTGTCATGATGAAGAGAGTGATGATAGTGGTGGTGGTGGTGGTGGTGATGATCTTATGATGAAAACACTGTGTGGGTGGATATTAGCATTTCACACAATCACATGATTGCATGGGCGAGAGTGGAGGGGTGGCTCCATGCATTTTCAGCTTTGGTACTAGATGGAGGGGAATGATCAGCTTCATTGCTTGTTGCATAATTAGGCATGGGGACAGCTTTACGTTTACCTTGCATTTATATGAAAATTTTTAAATGAAGCCTCAATTCCCCAGGACTTCCTTTTTAAATGTAGGTGCATGAATTGTGCCAGTAGTTGATAGGCACCGTGTTTACCTGAAATGTTACTTGATAAAACAGTTTGTTTGCATGCAGGTCAGACAGAACTTGTGCAGGAGGTACTTCAGACTGATGAAGGCCGATTATTGTTCACCCCTCGTCTGTACACAGCAGACACATGGAGTACTCTTCTGTCAGTGGAGAACTTCCCTCTGCTACCGGCTTATCATACTCGTACACTTGTATTCTCCAGTCGTTCATCTCTAGCAGAACATGCTGGTGATCATGCGTGTGAGTGGGTGGTTGATGTGTACCCTAAAGGAGTTTGGTTCCGCAAGTTTTACTTGATTGTGTGGCAGGGGACTGTGGAGATACCAGAAAGTGTGCTGCGTACAGTTCGTCTCTCCATAATGTGCAGGGACCCTCCTCCAGCAGGCCATACCCGCGTCAAAGTCGGAATCCTAATCCATGGTGTTCAAGATGGTGTCGAACACATTAGGACGGTTATCGAACGTAATCATCATTTTGGGGAGACTGACAAAGTTTTGAATTTTGATGACTTACTATCATTTGATGAACTGAATAATCCTCCAGGAGGAACAGCTAGTGGAGGAACAAGTAGTCCTTACTTAGTGGGACACAACAGGGACATTCTGAAGTTACATATTGTAATAGCACCATTAAGTGATATGTGTAGCACCACAGCTCCATCATTCACAATTAAGTAGACTCTTTTGAATGTAACATGTTTTTATTGTCACAAAGAAGTCCATGTTGTGTTCTTATGGTAAATTGTGATTAGGCATTTTATGGCTCTGATGCTCTGACAACACAGCAACTTTTTTGCATGGATCAAGAGTACGACATCTGATACGTGGTGCTACAAAATGTTGCCTGTGATTATGGTTTTCATTGCTGCTGTAAAATTTGGTGTTTTTTGGGTACTGATCCAATTGCAATAACCCAATGGGAGCCATGACACATGACCTATTGAAGGTTTGTGTAGGTCTGTGCGGCTTCTTACATGAAAATTTAAAGATACTGAAGCTTTGACAATTGAACTGGTGTGTATGCTTCATATGAGCTGTTTTTGTTGTAAGAAAGGATGTCTGTAGAGAAGTTACTGTTATGTTACCTGGAAAGATATAAAAGGATGATGACAGCGAACAGGAAGTGACATGATGTTGTGTGCCACAGTTTACAGAACTGTAACATGCAGACATTACGCGTGCAACTTGTAATTCGGTCATAATAAGTATTGTTGTATTTAAGTACAAAATATTTTGAAGTGAAAGGAATGAAGCGAGCGCCATAACTTCTGTGTACGTTAATGTATTAGGGTTGTTGAAATTAAATATGTTCAAGGAGTGTTCAGGGCAAAGGAATACAGTACACTAAAAAGAGCCTGGGTGGGTGTTCATGCAGGCACTGTGTTGTCAGTCAGCTGATAGATGTAACGATGCAGCAATCCCATTACAGGCTTGGACAGGCCCTGAGGGTTCCAGGAGGTTGAGGTTCCCAGATTTCAGGACAATCAGCACATGAAGGTGGTAAGGTTGTCAGCTGTATGAACCGGCCACCTTTACACCCCAGGAAATATTCCTGGTACTCATTTCCATTAGAGGCTGAGTCTACCCCAGGGCTATAGTGCAACCAGAAGGATTATGTAAATGAAAAATTCCATTGACACCATCAGGAATTGAACCCGTGACCTTCTGGCTTGTAGCACAGTGCCTCAACCAACTGTGCCACCGTGTGCCCCAGCTGATAGATGTGCTGTTCAGAAACTTTTTAGTGGTGGTGCTGCTGTAGTAGCTGCCCATTGCTGTACCCTTGACATCTTCCTCCAGCTACATCTGTGGCCCATTGATGCATTATCAAGGTGCCCGGCTCATGGAAGTCACTTAGTTTGTATGCAGGATGGTCCTTCCTGTTGTAGTGCGTGGAGTGCAGTGTGTCATGGCCATTGCAAGCCACATGTATACTGACATGTTACACAACGCTACCCTGATGAGCGTATTAGGTGACTTTATTTTTGAGGTGATAACAAATATTTAGTGGTGTGTGTCAGTGGTGGTGTTAAGCAGGTAAGGGAATTGTTTGTTAAGATCATTCATTAGCTGATATGTCACTGTGATGCCTGCCTCAGCACCTGTGGTCACAATTTGTAATGACCTCTAATCCTTTAGCCAAAATTGTTCCAATACATATTCAATTTGGAATTACTTCAGTGTGACTTGTACTGTATTCCTTATTAAAGTGAGGCCTTCATGCAGTTTGTTTTTGTAGACACATGGAAAATTTGAAGTTCTTTATAAAAAAAATAAACTTTTTATTGATGTTCTTTAACCAATGATATTATGATGATGATGATGATGATGACATTGCAGGAACTGCAGTATAAACTAAAACAGGGTGATTTTAGAATGATCTTTACAGCTTTAAAAAATACTCCATGAAAATTATATTACAGAAATTTGTAGAGCATAAAGAATAAATTTCAGAATTTTGATTCACACGTACTGAGTTGCATTGATCATTTTTAACCTGTTAAATCATAGTCGTTATCATCCCAGACATTGCATAGCATTTGCATTTTAGTTTATTCAGAGGCACCTCACATGCAAATTTTGAGTGGTCAAGATTTTGAGGAATAGGGCGGTGTAGACAGTCCCAGCAACCCTCACTCCCATATACGCTATTAGGGATAGCTCCACAGATTTAGAGGGTCATATTTTTTTGTTGAGGATTTCAGGTGCATCAATGTTTATATGCTGTATCATGCCCCAGAATGCCTATCATGCCCCAGTATACCTATCACAATCACTTGTCTTAACTTTCTCACAGGGTAGTCCGTGTGGACATTAACTGCACATTAAGTGGCACTGCATTAGTTTTTCCTCTGAGCATTTTGGGTTTTCCATGCCACTCATTGCTGTACCATTGCTCTGTACACGCCCATTTGAAGGTGCTGTGTCAAGCGATTCGAACTCACTCCACTGCTACAGTTGAAAAAACATTTGAACATGACTGAATGCTAAAGCGGTGCATACAGAAAATATGGGGAATGCTGGAACAACCGAATGTCTGGACATAACTGCACTGTTGTCAGCATACTGACCAGGAAATTGCTACTGCTGACAAGATATCACGCTTGCCGCAGGACATTCTGTACTTTTCAGCCTGCAAGTGAATGTCAGTATATTTGTAGTACAGAAGTTTAAATCTGGTTTGTACTTGTAAGTGCATGTTAACTACAAATTTTTGTCTGAAGGGGGCATGCTGGTCTTGGAGTGAGATGCTGGCTTCCTTGCTGAGGGTTTTGAGTTTGATGCCCAAAGAGACTGATGTGCTCACATGTACCTATAATAGAGATTTAGGAATATATAGGATACTGGGACCCTGTAGTTTGAAGCCTGCATTAAGCCATGGATTCCCTGTTGTTTGAAGTCCACATTAAGCCATACACCCCCTGTTCTCAGTAATATTCATGATCATGGAGGTAACAGAATCCATGCTACAAGTGCCCCCATATCCTTGCCCAGGTCCTAGATAGGCAGACAGTAATGTGGCCAGGGCACGTCATATCTGGAAGCAATAGACATTTTCTGTCATATAGCATGCTACAGCAGCACTTTTCACTTCTGGAGTCTTGAATTCCATATCTTATTAGGTTATCATGAGTGTGATTAGATAGTTATAAACACTTGTGCTTATCAAATGTCTCATATCAGGTGCACTTGTGAGGGTGTCTAGATTAGAAAGCAGAAAATCAATTCTGTACTTTTGCATTAGACCAGAGCAAATATCAAGTTTGTTTTTGCCCAACCAGTAGTACAGCTGAGCGTTTTATAAGTCTCAACATGGTATGCATCTTTTACTTTGATGGTGTGAATTCTGTTGTGCAAATGGTTAACAAATAGTAGATCTGCAGTTGACACAGCTTTCTGTTTGTGACAAGAATGTATACAGGGCTCAGTGAACAAAATGTTGCAGCTTGTTTTATTCATGCTGTCTCCAGATCGAGCTGGAAATATATGAAAGGAATGTGTAATTCCACATTAGTTATCTACATAAATTGTGTTGTTCTTTTAACCCTGTATGTGTTCTGTATATAGGAAAAAGTTGTGCCAACTGAATATCTACTTTTCTTTGATATGGATTTAATTATTTGCTTGATGTTGGAGCAAATGATCAGATAATTTAGGGCATATCAGAAAGATTGGTGACTGTGCTATATTTTATTATTATTATTTATATTTGTATATGTAAGTATTCCCCAAATGTATTTAAATGTGCCTTGTAAAGCCCAACTAATCAGGACCATCAGTGTGACAGTGGGCAGATTTCTGATGTGATGATCGCAGAATACTGACATTGATTCATTGTTCAAACTGCTGTGCCATCTCACATAACAACCATTTTGAGTCACCATGATTTCCATGAATGGTTTAGACAATTTCTGACACCTCAGTACTGCTGATTCTTCTAATACTCTATCTACAGTTCTGAGTGTAACGTAACCTAACCTTCATTTCACTCCAGTTTTATGAGATACCATTATTGGTTTTTGGTCCACAAAAAGTTGTTGTTTCATGTTGACTGCATGACATAAATTTTGCTGAGGAATTTGGGGCAAGTCATAATGCTTTTTTGTTTGCATTTGGGAGGTGCCCAGCTCAAGGGCGAATTCTGCTCCAGAAGTCTTACGTTTAGCGGAATGGTACACAGTGTGGCGTAGAGTTCCACTAGACCTTATTACAGATCAGGATTTGCCATTGGCCCTGTCCAATCCCAGCCAGGGCACTGGCTAACCTGATTGAGGTTCAAAGTTGTCTGAAGTCCCCGCAGACAGACACACTAGGCTGCATCTCCAGTGGGACCATGACTGCTTCGTTCCACATCCTTCCCAGTTCATTATTCACTGATGTCCAGTCATGTGACACTATACAGTGTGAGCTACTGACAGCATCACTAATTTATCCACAAATACAGAATAATAGAGAAACTTTACTCTATGGATGTCAGGACACAATGGCATTAGTGTGAGCACACGGTACAAACCAAGCTATGACTGGACCACCGGCTGCTGTAATCTGGACAAGTTAAATTTATAGCTAGGTTAAGTGCTTTTTGATTCTGCCAACAGTCTGAATCTCCATGATCCAAATAGGAAGGGCATCAGATCTCCCACCAGAGCTGGTTGATTTATGGTGACAGGGGCTGAGGTATCACAGTATCTGAAGGCTTCAGAAGGAAGTGCCATGGATCTTAGAGATGATGACACACAAGCCCCCCCTTCCCCCAAGTCTGCTTTGGCCTATATCAACACGTCCAAAGCACTTGTTGATGCTTGGGGATTAATATGAAGAGAATGGCTATTCCTTGAGGGGAATGTAGGGAAGTATACTGAAGGAACAACACCCCAATTCCATGCCCGCAACAGGTTTATCCATGCGACTTCTGTGGTCCTTGAAGGCGAATGCCATACGGTTCCTCTAAATGTCGGGAATTGATAACCCTCCCACCCATCGTAACAACATTCAACACCTGGACCCTCAAATCTCGCATCCCCCCCCCCCCCCCCCCTTTCATTCACCCCTTTTTCTCCCCACCCCCCCTTTTTTTTTTTTTTTTTTTTTGGCGGGGTTTTAAAAACCCCAAATCCTCTTTCCT
>Ga0123355_10003294_pt1 | contig 23091 bp, 18 predicted proteins | sample TergutEmb28metaG_3_FD_89872 | JGI IMG/M metagenome (GOLD analysis project Ga0123355, IMG submission 89872) | Embiratermes neotenicus P1 segment gut microbial communities from Petit-Saut dam, French Guiana - Emb289 P1 | ecosystem: Host-associated > Arthropoda: Insects > Digestive system > Gut ... | reverse complement strand
TTCATAATGCTTGCAGCCCAAAGTGCAGCGGTTATGATTTTACAATCGGGGACGAGCATTTTCAAAAATGCAGATACAACTGCTTTGAATTTTTGATGACAAGTGAGAGCAAGCCCTACATCAAGACGTTTGTCGCACATGAATTGAGAGAACGAACCATAGTAGAAGCATTCCAAATTCAAAGCACAAAAAATTCCCACTGCAAGATGCACGAAAATATCGAGCCGGCATTAGCGAGTAAGCTCAACAAAGTGGTGGCTATTTATCTAAAGTAATTGTTCGCTTGATTCCTATTTATTTCAGCGCCCGAATCATCGCCCGAATCATCTCTATCGTTTTCACAATCCATTCCCGGGCACCATCGAACCGGTACCCCGTAAAGCCGGCAATTCGCAGGATGTCCGCAACTTCACTTTTTGTAATAGAGAGGTCAATCAAACTACCCACTGAAACACCATCTATCACCATTTCTTTGATATAGTCCCAATACGTTCCTGAGTAACCGAAGGTTGTAGCATATTTCGCCGGATCGCTAACAGCTGCACCCACCATTTCCTCTGTGTCTTCATAGAACAAGCTTCTACCATTGTCATAGAGAGGGTAGAAGGATTCGCCTGTTGCTGACATCATAATGGCAATATTGGATAGGTGGCGGTCATCTTGCCGCGTGATGAAATCTAGTAGGATCATTCGTGCAATGTCCGTTTTGTATTGCGGCCTGACAGAGATTAAGTTTTGATACTCGTTATCTGATCTCGCGCCTTCAAACAGCCGCCGGAAGTGAATGATATATTCTCTTGAGAAGTCGTATAGAAATGCAGAAAATACCGTGTCCTTATCCACGTGATAGGCCGGACAGCAAGAAGCCCCCAAGCGTTCTGCCAGCAGATACACCGCTACCTCGGATTCCACATCCGTCATGAGTGGGCTAATGCGTTGCTTGTATATGCCATAATGATTTTCGTATACGCCGTAGCGTTTTATGTTGTATCCTTCCGGCGTGTCAAGCGAATCCCCCACAAGGTCAACGCGCTGGTGGAACACGGAGTCAAATACGGAAGTCATAATGTCATCAAGCTTTTCCTCTTTGCTATGTGCGACCCATAACAAATCCTTAGGATGAATCCCTCTTGTTATTTCAGCAATTTGAAGTACGTCATAGTGCGACAATCCGCAACGGAATAAAATTCGTTCTATATCTCTCCTGTCTCGGCTTACTATTCGCTCAGATAAGAATTCATTGAATTGATCTTGCGTCCATGAAGTAGCGCCCCTAGTGTACAGAGCTACTACTTTATTATAGTCCGGGGAAGTGAATGACACGGCATTAGCATCATCGATAGTCGCAATGACATCATTATTCTATTTGAGAAAACGTGCAGAGTGTTTCTGCTTCACACGTCCGTCAGCAGGTCTAAGTGCATCAGATGGGATTAGGTAGCTTCGACCTTCTTTTATTACACCCGGAATCTTATTGTCTGCACAAAGCTTACGAACACGGCGATCTGAAATGCCCCATTGCTCTGCTGTTTGTTTTGTTGTGATGTATGTCATATTCGTCACCTCGTATGCGATATTACTAAAATACCACATTATCGGAACAATATCAATGGAATTGTTCCGCATCACTTGCAAATTGCAAAACAATAATATTCTTCTTAACAGACTTGAAAAATCCAACGGTTGTCTGCTACGGAGAGTATTTTTTAACCCTAAATTATACAGTGTATCCATCCGCGTTGTGTCAAATGACACAAAAATAACGTAAGACAAACATTTTACTTGCTTATACATTGCAGTTTGCTGTTTGTGGATAGCGCAAAACACGAATTGAATTTTACAAATATTTTCTTGACATCTATTAATTCAGCATAGTATAATGCATTTCATACATTACGTCATGTTAATATGTTTTATAGCAAAAGATTTGAATGAACAAAATTGGGGTTGTAGCAAATGACACGAATCTCAGTTTGACGAAATTGATTTACAGGGAGGATTGCGCATGTTAATTAAGCAAATGTTATGTGGCGACAAATGGGAGTTCAGAGATGTAACGCAAGACAATTGGTATCCTGGAAATGTTCCCGGCACGTTATTTTCAGATATGATGGCCTGTGGACAAATAAAAGATCCGTATTATCGATTTAACGAACGCGAAATTTGGCCTCTCGCAGATAATGACTATGAATATCGTCTTGAATTTTCGGTTTCTACGGATGTCATAGGGAAGAAAAATCAAATTCTAGTTTTTGAAGGCATTGATACGTTGGCGCAAATTTGGCTCAATGGAGAAATGCTTGCTGATACAGAGAATATGCATCGCACATATCGAATTCCTGTTGCCGGTAAGCTCGGTAAGAAAAACGAACTTCTTGTAAGGTTATCTTCGCCTACTCGCTATATAAAAGCTCGCCACGAAGAAGACCCTGTTTCGGTTTTTAACTGCGCTACTATCAACGGATTTTCTCAACTGAGAAAATGGCACAGCGCCTTTGGTTGGGATGCAGAGCCACAGATACCTGATTTTGGTCTGTGGCGTGACGTTTATATTGAAGCATACGACAATTCAAAACTCGACAATGTTTATGTGCGGCAAACTCATAATGGTGGTGCAGTCAGTCTTGATATAGAAGTCGAACTGCTATCTCAGTTTCCGACGGAACATAAAGTAACTGTAACTCTTGAAGGACCCGATGGCGTGAAACAAGAGGAAGCGATAACAAGCGAAGATTTAAAAGTCACAATCCCTGTTGAAGTTAAGAACCCACAGATTTGGTGGCCAAATGGTTACGGTGAACAACCTCTTTACAATGTGAATGTAGTCGTTAGTCACAATAGCCAGACTATTGATAGTCAAAACTTCAACATCGGTCTCAGGACGTTTGAAGTGCGTCGCGAAAAAGATGAGGCAGGCGAGTCTTTTATGATCGTAGTCAATAGAGTTCCAATTTTTGCCAAAGGTGGCAACTATACTCCTCCGGACAAGTTTATTAGCCACAGCCGGGGAGAGCGGCACGAGCGTCTGGTAAAAGACTGCGTAGAAGCAAACTACAACTGCATCCGCATATGGGGCGGAGCGGTATATCCTGATTCGGAATTATTTGAGCTCTGTGATAAATATGGTTTAATTGTGTGGCAAGACTTTATGTTTGCATGTGCTCTCTACCATGTGGACGATGCATTTATCGAAGATATACGTGCCGAAGCTAAGGACAATATTATAAGACTCAGAAACCATGCATGTCTTGCGTTATGGTGTGGCAACAACGAAAATGAATGGTTCCACGCATATGATAATGATTTACCCTATTTAACTATGGAACGCCGTCTGGCTAATATGAAGCTATATGAAATGGTATTAAAAGATGCCGTAGATACCTATGACCCGGAAAAATTCTATTGGCCGAGTTCGCCTTCCAGCGGAGGCGGCTATCACGAGCCAAATGGATTTGCTGCGGGCGATGTCCATTTTTGGAATGTGTGGTATCTTCCTGCTCGACCATATACCCACTACAGGGACTGTACAGGGCGGTTTATCAGCGAATTTGGACTGGAATCATTTCAGGACATTAAGACTTTGCGCAATTACATGGAGCCGGAAGATATGTCCCCCAACTCTGCTGTTATGGACTTTATGCAACGCTGCAGTGATAAGTTCAGTAATATAGGGAACGCTAAAATATTGAGCTATGTTTTCCAAGAAGTTAAGGTGCCAAAAGATTTTGAAGAGTACATTTTCGCAACTCAATATGCCCAGGCTGAAGGCATCAAGTTTGGCATATGCCACTGGAGGCGTCTAATGCCCCATTGTATGGGAACATTGTACTGGCAAATTGTAGACTGCTTCCCGGGCACAAGTTGGTCAAGTATTGACTATGAGTACCGTTGGAAAATGTTACACTATTATGCCAAACGATTCTTTAGTCAAGTGATGATATCTGCCGAAGATAACAACTTTAAAGTACGCGTAAATGATGATGTGGACTTCGTTGTGAAATTAGTTGTTGCAAGCGACAGGACAGAGGCTTTTGACGGCACAGTAATTTGGTCGCTAAGAGATAGCAGCTCCAATGTAATTATGGAGGGCAAAACTTCTACTGTTATCAATCCGCTGGTATCTGAAACCATCGTAACCTTGGACTTAAAAGACCAAATTAAATTTGAAAACAAAAGAGAACGTTATTTGGCGTTTTCAATTGTCGACGAAGACGGAACTGTATTGAGCGAAGATACTCATCTTTTCGTAAAGCCAAAACATTTTGAGTTCCGTAAGCCTAAAATCACTCTGGAAGCTTCAGAGAATGATGATGCTTTTGAAATAAAGGTAAATTCAGATTGTTACGCAAAATGCGTACGTTTGGATTTGTCAGATGACGATTGCCATTTTTCTGATAACTGCTTTGACCTGAATGGCAATGTCACAAAGAGCATTTTCATAAAAAAAGAATCCTTGTCCAAGCCTATCAGTTTAAAAGAATTGAAAACTCAATTATTTGTTCAGACGCTTAATGAAATAGGTGTTTGATTCGGATGAAAGGAGAAAGACGATGAGCAGGAGCAAAATACACAGTTCCTTTGACAAAGGTGAAGGGGTCCTTCAATTTAAGCCATGCTGGATACCACGGACTTTTAATCAACCCGGTAAACGCTTAAAACTACATCCGGATGATTACTATGCTTTAGGTATGAAAAGAGGCGCAATCGTTGAACGCTGGTTTTCATCGGTTACCAGAGTAATCACCAAAAATTCTCCGGAAGATGAAGGTTTGAGCTATGTGAATACTGACGACACTGATGAAGGAAAAACCCTCTTTAAAGAGTTTTTAGAGGAACTTGGTGCCGCACTAATTGGAGATGAACTTAAATCCAAATACGGAACATGGCCGATGTATGCTAAGTTCTTTGATTACCAGTTACCGCTATTTCATCACATACATCAAGGACACGAAGATGCTGCGCTTGTCGGCATGAATTCGAAACCTGAGGCTTACTACTTTCCGCCACAGTACAATAATCATCATGGTGATTTCCCACTGACGTACTTTGGGATTGATCCGTGTATAAGTAAAGAAGAAGTCAAGGATTGCTTACGAAATTTCACGAAATTTGATACACGCATTACTGAACTTTCGCGAGCTTATCGTCTTGAGCTCGGTACGGGTTGGTATTTGCCGCCTAAGGTTCTTCATGGTCCGGGTTCATTGCTCACGTATGAGCCTCAGTGGAACAGCGATGTTATGTCCATTTGGGAAAACGTTGTTGCAGGCGAAATAATGGATGAAAGTATGCTAACTTCATGTATTCCTGAAGACAAGCGTGATGATATTGATTTTATTTTCGGCTTGATTGATTGGGATGAGAATGTACGCTCAGATTTTCGTGCTCATTATTTCCGCCCGCCACTTATCTCATCAGAAGATCGAACACACAAAGAAACATGGGTAAGCTATGGAAATCCATACATTGGTTCCAAAGAGCTCACTGTCTATCCCGGTCAGGAATTTGTTTCCAAGGATTTAGCAGCTTATGGTTGTATAGTAACTCAAGGGTATGGCAAGTTTGGCACATATCAGTGTGAAGCTGCAAATATGTTGCGCTATGATCAATTCTCTGCAGACGAGTATTTTGTAAGTGAGGAATCTGCAAAGCATGGTATAAAGATCACAAACACAGCAAAACATGAACCACTTGTTATTTTAAAGCATTTTGGTCCGAATTGTGGAATGCCGAAAGCACCATCAAAGTAATTAATACTCATTACAATATGAGATTAATAATAACAAATCAAAAAAATGGAGGAAACTAAAGTGAGAAAAAAACTAATGATCGTGTTGTCAATACTGCTTGTAGGCACAATGCTCGTAGCTTGCGCCGCACCTGCAGCCGATGACGTAACACCACCCGCACCCGCTGATACGGCACCCGCTGATGATGCGCAAACACCTGCAGATGACGACGACGCAGACGATGCTCCTGCTGACACTGGCGACGCAGCAAGCCTTGTAGGCTTTTTAGATGGCTTCACTGAAGAAGTTACGCTAAACGTCAATATGATGTGGTCCTATGGCAATATGCAAGATGCCAAGGGTTATGCCGTAACAAATGCCATTGCAAGACTCAATGCAGAATTCCCCAACCTTACCATCAATTATAATGCTGCAATGCATGATGACTATGGTACAGCAATGTTGACATTGATGGCAGCAAATGACTTGCCTGATCTTTTCAACGTAAGAGGACACTGGATAGGCGGTCTTGTTGACAGCAACCAAATAGGTTCTGTTGCACAATTTGAAGCGTTAGATCCGGATTGGTATAATTCTTTTATTGATGCTACGCTGTTTGACATGACTTACAATGGTCAACTATGGGGTATTCCATTCCAACTTATAACAACTTCTCTTATCATTTACAATCAAGAAATCTTTGGATCTGTGGGCTTTGACCAATTCCCGCAAACTTGGGAAGACATGATTGAAGCATTTACGTTGTTACAAGAGGCAGGCTATGTGCCTCTCGGCGTAGGTAACCGCGGACAATGGGTAGCCAACTCTGTCGTCTTCGGACCTTTAGGATTTAATGGCGCAGGTCCCGGCTGGTTTCATGATATAATGAGTGGTACAGGCGACGGCTTTTTGGATGAAGGTCTAATAAATGGTGTTTCAAGAATGCACGAGCTCGCTGCTAACGGATTCTTCAACGACAACATCAACAGCATTGACATGTTTGAAGTTATACCTCCGTACGTCAATCGTCAGGTCGCAGCTTATGTCGACGGTTCATGGGGCTTTAGCAGCTTGATTTCCGCAGCAGGCGATGATCAAAGTATTCTTGATGCGTCCAGTGTTGCAGTATTCCCACCATTCCCGGGTGGCGCAGGTCAAACTCCTGCTGCATCTATTGGTTCAGGTTGGGGGCAAGCCTTTAGCAGTCGTTTAAACACACCTGCAGAAGAGTTTGCAGCTTTCCTATTCATTAGAGAAACAACAGGCTGGGAATGGGGCAATGACCTACACAATATGGGCGATGCAAGTGCAGTAGACTATCCATGGGATTTCTCAGGCAGTGCAGCTGTTGTGCAACGCTACAATGAATTGCTACCTAGTCTAACCGCTGCTCCGCTGTACGATGTGCATTTCCATCCTGCAATTGTTGAAGCAATGAACACTAACTTCCAGCTATTGTTGATTGATGAGATAACTCCGGAAGAGTGGGCGCAACGTGTGCAGGACGTGTGGACTGTCATGAACTAGTGTCTCACATTCCAATGTAGTACGACACTAGTAACAACACGACAAATCTCTCGGTTAAGTGAAAATCTTTCTGGTTGGCACGTGTTATATAGGTTAGGAATTGCGACATCAATTTAATATTTGGTGTCGCAATCCCATTTTAATATTTTTTATGGAGGGCCGTTGTATGTCTCCAGTAAGACCAAAACGTATTGTTTTATTAATGTATTTGCTTCCTGCAACAGTTTTGTTTTTTACATTTGCAATTTTCCCGGTTTTTACGGCAATTTACTATTCGCTTCATGACTGGAGCGGCGGTGCTACTATGACTTTTCTCGGATTGGATAACTATACAAGATTGTTCCAAGACAGAATTTTCCGTGAAGCACTGGTCAATAACTTAACACTTGCAATTGCTGCAGTTGTCTTTCAAGTAGGCACGGCTCTAGTTATTTCGTCTCTTATATGTTCCAAAATGTTGAAATTCAAAAAGTTTCATCGTTTTGCAATGTTTATGCCTGTAATACTGGCTCCAGTAGTAGTTGGTTTTATGTGGCGCATAATATATAATCAGGATCATGGGCTTTTGAATTTCTTTCTTACATCAATCGGGTTAGAAAGTTGGATTAGACCATGGCTTGATGACATTAATATTGTCATGACAAGTGTCACTGTCCCGATCGTATGGCAATGGATTGGTTTGTATGTAGTTATTTTTGTCACAGCTATGAAAAATATTCCGGAGGAAATTTTTGAAGCTGCGGAGTTGGATGGAGCCACAGGTTTAAGAAAAGCGCTACATGTGACCTATCCTATGATTTTAGATACCACGCGCATAGGCGTAATACTGGCCGTTTCAGGTTGTATGAGAATATTTGAACATGTTTTCGTACTGACAGGCGGCGGTCCGGGTAACGCTACAATGGTTATGGCAATGTACGCCTACAGAACTTCATTTATAACCTGGAGAATAGGGTATGGATCTACCATATCTGTGGGTATATTGTTCATTAGCTTAACATTGGTACTTATAAGTAATTTTATTGCAGGAAGGATGAAAAAAAGGTATGAATAACACAAAACGTGCATTTAACTTTGTTGGTAGTGGTTTTGTTAATATACTAATTATGGCTTTTTCTCTTTTTTGCTTATTCCCCGTTTTTTGGATGATATCCTCTTCCATTAAAGAAGAAAGCGACTTTCTCATGAATGTTGCCGGATTACCGAGAAGCATAAATTTACAAAACTATGTACACGCCCTCACAGCAGGCAGCCTTGACCGAGCCTTTGTCAATAGTGCAATAGTCAGCGTAGTCGCTGTAGCTCTGGGATTATTTCTTTGCTTTATAACCGGAATTGTTTTTGCACGCTACAAATTCAAAGGAAAGAATATCTTATTTATTATGTTTATTTCCGGAATGCTGATTCCGGTTCACAGCTTGCTTATACCCCTTTTTATCCAGCTTAGAACGTTTAATATGCTCAACAATCACTTTGCACTTGCTTTGATTTATGCAGTTTTTTCTCTGCCGCGAGGCATATTTTTGGTGACCGCATTTGCATCTACTATTCCTAAAGAGATTGAAGAGGCTGTAATAATTGATGGTGGAAGCACCCATCAGTTGTTTTTCAGGATATTTCTTCCCATGTGCAAGCCTGTTATAGGCACACTTACAATTTTGAATTTCTTAGATGCCTGGAACGAGTTTCCTTTTGCTCTTGTTTTTATGGGAAGAGCTGAACTACAGACTTTACCAATAGCATTAACCCACTTTACCGGACAGTTTACAGTTCAATTTACATTGATGATTGCCGGTTTAACTATTGCGACATTACCTGTGGTTGCTGTTTACCTTATCTTCCACAAACAGATAATGCAAGGCATGGTAGCTGGCTCAGTGAAGGGATAGATGAATGGACATGGACAGAGAAAATCTTAAGCTTGAAGTTGTTTATCAATATTACATGCGTCACGCCAGTCAAGCACAAATTGCAAAAAGTTATTCGGTCTCACGGTCTTATGTTTCGAAGCTCTTGATAGAGGCACGTAATGAAGGTTTGGTAGAAATAAAAATTAACAAACCTCTGATATCTGAAAGCGAAACTGAGAGGCGTCTGCGCGAACTTTATGGCTTAAAAAAGGTTCTTATTGCTACAAATGACGGATATGAAGGGCTAGGAGAAGCTCTTAACAAATATCTAAACAGTATACTCAATGATGGAGATATCATCGGGGTCGCATGGGGCAAGACATTGCTCGAAAGTTCACGGATGCTTGAAAGCTATAAGCTCTATAAAGAGTTGAGGGTTGTGCAACTCTGTGGCGGAGTCAGTTCGATTACCAACAACACTTACGCAAACGATATCGTAATAAATTATGCAGATGCATTTGGTGCAATGCCTTTCGTTTTGCCCCTTCCCGCCTTTGTGGAAAGCCATGAGTTTAAGAAAACATTCCTCAAAGAAAGTAACATTAGCTCGGTAATGAGTTTGATGAACAGTGTTAATATTGCCGTATTTACAGTCGGTGTTATGGACAGTAGCAGTAGTTTAATCCGCACAGGTTACATATCACAGCATGAAATTGAAGAACTCCTTGCAAAGGGCGCAGCAGGAGAGCTCTGCACCCACGTTGTTGATAAAAATGGACAATGCGTTGATCAGTCTTTAGAAGACAGAAGTACCTCCATTTCCCTTGGAATTTTGAAAAAGTGCCCAAACAGAATTGCATTGGCGCTGGAAGTTGAGAGAATACCTTCGCTCAGAGCCGCCTTAAAAGCCGGATATATCAATGTTTTGATTATCAGCAAATCTGTAGCTGAACATTTATCTAACCCACCACTTTAGGCGGAATGTATTTTAGCGGGAGTACAATCTCCAATCTAAAACCTGATGTTTTTCGACTTTAGAAGTCGAAAAACGGATTTGAATTTGTGTTCGTTTTGCACTCAATGATTATCGGAAGGAATGATTTTTCTTATGCTAGGATGTGTTTATAACAAAGGAAAAGTTGAGCTAATTGAGCTCGATAAACCTGTACTTACCAACGGAGTGGGCGCTATACTTAAAGTTGCCGCTTGCTCCATATGTGGTACGGACATAAGAGCCTACCGCTTCGGTAATGGAAGAATACTCGACGGGCAAATTATCGGTCATGAAGTTGTCGGAGAAATTGTTGAGATCGCAGAGCCACATGACACTTCATTTTCAATAGGTGACAAAGTTGCTATTGCTCCTGCAATAGGCTGTGGGGTGTGCAATAGTTGTAAAAAAGGTCGTAGCAATATGTGTACCTCACTCAAAACCATAGGCTTTGACTTTTCCGGGGGCTTCGCTGAATACACAGCTATACCCGACAGTGCATTTGTGATGGGAAATGTTTACATATTACCCGACGGGTCAGACTATAGCCAATATACTTTGTGTGAGCCTTTGGCGTGTGCAATTAATGGTCAATCTTATTTGAATATTAAGAGTGGCGATGATGTTGTTATTTTCGGAAGTGGAGTCGTTGGATGCTTCCATGCAGAACTGTCATGCTTAGCCGGTGCCGCCAGAACAGTTATAATAGAACCATCAACGGAAAGGCTTAATGAAGCCGAAAGATTGCTAAAAGAGTTGCCTGTAACTTTTGTCAACCCTGTTGAAGTAGATATAAAAAAAGCCGTGCGAGAAATATTTGGCGGCAAGGGTGCCGATGTTGCTATAGTTGCCTGTTCAGTGGCCAGTGCTCAGGCACAAGGTTTCGAGTTGTTAGAAAACCTTGGTCGTATATCACTTTTTGGAGGTGTGCCCGGGGATCCACCTATGTTTGACGGCAATTTGGTTCATTATAAAGAGCTGTCTGTCTTTGGAGCCCATGCGTCAACGCCCAAGCAAAACCAGCAGGCTATGGAGTTAGCCAAAACCGGAAAAATCAACTTGGAAAAATATATTACCGGAAGATATCAACTGGCAGATATTATGCAAGTGTTTGATAAATGTGTTAATGGCGAAATTATGAAAGCAATTATTGTTAATTAAAATACATGGTAAATAGAGGGAGTTTTGGATTATGAAAGCAGTCAGAATGTATGCACCAAAGGACTTGAGGGTTGAGAATATTGATCTCCCGACCATAAAAAAGGACGAAGTGTTATTAAGGGTTGCCGCAGTTGGTATTTGCGGCTCAGATATTCCAAGAGCAAATACATATGGTGCATATTTTTCGCCCATTATATTGGGACATGAGTTTTCCGGTGTAGTCGAGAAGGTTGGCGAGGATGTAAGTGAGTCAAGAATAGGTGAGTCTGTTGTTGTACTCCCACTTATCCCTTGCTTTGAATGTCATTGGTGTCAGAAGGGGAAATATTCCCTCTGTGAAAAGTATGATTATTACGGTTCCAGGAGAGATGGAGCCATGGCAGAATTCGTTGCAGTAAAGGAAATGAGCCTCTTATCACTGCCAAAGGACATATCTATGGAGGACGCTGCTTCCATAGATCCGGCAGCAAACGCTGCTCACGCCATGACTGCGGCAAACTTCACTCCTGATGATACTGTATGCGTATGCGGTTGCGGTCCTATTGGACTCTTTGCCGTACAATATGCAAAAATAAAAGGTGCGAAGAGGATTATAGTTGCGGATATAATTGATAAGAAGCTTGAAATTGCCAAAAATCTTGGCGCAGACGTTGTCATAAATGTTGCTGAAGAAGACATGCCGGAGGCTGTAAAAAAAGCAACTGATGGAGTTGGTGCTTCCGTTGTAATAGAAACCTCAGGCGTACCTTCCTCTCAAGCACTATGCATTAGAAGTGCGTCGAAATTAGGGCGTGTTGTCATTTTAGGCATTTCTCATAAAGGCTTAAACTTGAGTGAAAAGGAAGTAGATTGGATAATGCGTGCCGAACTTGAAATCAAAGGTTCTTGGAACTCATTTACAAGTCCTTTCCCGGGCAACGATTGGACAGAGTCCATCAAGCTAATGGATGAGTATGGCATGACTGCAAAGGATATTATTACCCATAGATTGTCATTGGATGATGCTCCCGAAATGTTGCTTAAAATGGGAACGCCGGGAACCTATTTCGGAAAAGTAATGTTTTTCCCGGGCGGGATTTAGAAAGGATTGATTGTTAAAATGGACAAGAAAAAATTGTATTCACACGTAGACCACACTCTATTAAAGGCGACTGCAACATGGGTGCAAATCCAACAACTTTGTGATGAAGCACTTAAGTATGGCACAGCTTCTGTGTGCATACCTCCCTGCTATATTAAGCGAGTAAAAGAAAAGTATGGCGCATCTCTCAATATTTGCACCGTGGTAGGATTCCCGCTTGGTTATAGTGTCACGGAATCAAAAGTTTTGGAGACATCTCAAGCAATCAAAGACGGGGCTTCGGAAGTTGACATGGTTATAAATATTTCAGATGTAAAAAATGGTGACTATGGAAAAATCTGTGATGAAATTAAAGCAATCAAGACTGCAGCAGGCGGTAACATTCTTAAGGTTATTATCGAGACCTGTTATCTAACCGAACATGAAAAAATTGAAATGTGCAATGCTGTAACGCAAGCCGGTGCTGATTATATTAAAACCTCCACCGGTTTTGGTACTGCGGGAGCTACAATGGAAGATGTTCTCATATTAAAAAAACATATCGGCAAAAATGTTAAAATAAAAGCTGCCGGTGGTGTGAAAACCGCTGAAGATATGGAGAACTTTATTAACGCAGGATGCGACAGAATTGGTACAAGCTCCGCTGTGGCTATACTTTCGGGACAGGACGCAACCGGGTATTAAATAGTAAAAGGATGGATTAATGATGGCTGAAGTTTTGCTTATGGCGGTGGACTTAGGAACCAGTTTTATTAAAGCAGGGGTTTACGACACAGAAAGCAATTGTGTTGCCCAATCCAGCGTTGCTGTTAAGGACTACAGACCCGGACCGGGAATCTTCATCCAAAAAGGCGAGGAGCTATTTGACTCTGTTTTGGATTGCTTAAGAGACGTTTCAACGTTCCTTGGAGAACGCGCAAAAAATATAGGCGCAATTGCGTTCACAGGTCAAATGGCTGGGTTTATGGGCGTTAGCGACACCTGGGAGGATATTACCACCTGGTCTTGTTCTTTAGATTCTCGCTATATCCCATACGCTGAAAAGCAAATGACAGGATACAAAAATGCTTTTTTGGAAGTAAGCGGCACAAACTTTCCGCAAATGGCCCCAAAGTATGAGTGGTTTGCAGCGCAATTTCCTGATGAAGCAAAATCCATTGCTAAATGCCTCATGATTAGTGGCTATGTGATCGGACGACTCGGTGCTCTGAATATTGAAGATGCCGTTATGGATAGAACTTATGCTGCATGGACCGGTCTTGTCGATATCAGTAAAGACAGTTGGTCAACGGTTCTCTGCGAGCAAGCCGGCATAGAGTCTCACCTACTTCCAAAGATTGTTAACTCCAACCATATTTGCGGTTATCTTTGCGAAGCTGCAGCAAAATCTGTGGGTCTAATGTCCGGAATTCCTTTGGTTTCAGGTGCCGGCGACAAAATGGCGGGTTGTATAGGCTCCGGAACAGTAAATGTAGGAGACGCCGCACTTGAAGCTTCTTCCTACGGGGAGATAAGCTGTTGCGTCGATGAGTATCGTCCCGACATGGCAGAAAGACGCTTTGACTTTCTTGCTTCTGCAGTACCGGGTCGCTATTTTGCTACACATTTTGCTGCAGGTTCCGGCATCACCTTGGATTGGTTTATTAACAATTTTGCCGGTTCTGACTTCACGAGTATGGATGAAAAAGCAGCTAAAATCCCACCGGGATGTGAGGGCGTAATGGCTCTTGGGCTTTTTGGTGGAAGCTCAATGCCCCTCGAAAGTAATTTGAGAGGCATGTGGATAGGTCACGATTGGAGTCATAAACCGGAGCATTTTTACAAAGCCTTGCTTGAGAGTTTTTCATATGACTTTCAATTAGCAAGTCGTAGTATTGATACGCTCTACCCCGACTATGATTTTTCCCGCGTAAAAATGTTTGGCGGAGGAGCCAACTCATTAATTTGGCCACAAATGATGGCCGATGTAACCGGGAAAATATATTGCCGTATTAATCGTAAAGACGTTTCTATGTGGGGCGCTTCAATATTAGCAGGCAACGCAATAGGGGTGTTCCCATCAATTGAGGAAACTGCTACTCGTTATGTCAAAATTGTGGAGGAATTTGAACCCGATAGTACCAAGCATAAAGAGTATGCAAAATATGTAGATTTATATGAGGCGTATTTAAAGGAAATGGTTCCGTTGCATAAAAGGGTAATTGATTTGATGAAGGAGGTATAGTTGTATGATTTGCAAAAGAATGAATGATGGTTGGAAACTTCACGATGCACCACTATTTTGGGATGCGTCCTATCTAGATCAGGTGAAAGCATCAACCGGCGATTGGATGACGTGTGATGTGCCGGCAGACGTTAGGATGCCGTTAATGGAAGTCGGTAAAGTCAGAGATCCGGTCTTGGCAGATTATTGTTTTGAATCTGAATGGATAGAAAAGCGTTCCTGGTGGTTTTTTCGTGATTTCGACATAAGCGAAGATGAAATGAATTGCGAAATTTTAGAGTTAGTGTTGGAAATGTTGGATTGCCACAGCGATGTTTTCGTGAACGGTCAGCATATCGGGCGCCATATCAGCGTCCATTATCCATTTGTCTATAATATTGAGAATCTCGTGTGTTTGGGCAAAAATGAGTTGGCAGTCAGAGTAACTACCGGTCTTGAATCTGTGTCCGATGAAGACTTGTCCGAGCTAAATTGGGCAGTGTGTCGTGAACAAGATAATGGAGGCAAATATCGTAGTGACTATCGAAGGTCGTTTGTACGCCGTCCTCAATATACCGTAGGCTGGGATTGGGGTCCAAGGGTCGTAACTTGCGGTATAACCGGCGACGTTTACCTGCGTGGTTACAACAAAATAGCCATCAGAGAAGTTTCTTGCAACACCGTTTCAACAGATGGGCATATAAAAATAATGGTTAACGTCGACAATTTGAATATTATTTCAACCGCCACGGGGTGTGTTAAAGCAGAGATATTATATGAAGGTGTTCCGGTTGCATCAGCAGAAGATAATTCTGCTCTCTTTACCTCAGGTCTCAACTATTTCGACTTTGACCTATATGTAAAAAAACCGAAATTATGGTGGCCTGCCGACTATGGAGATCAACCACTGTATACCGTTCGCATTATAGCAACATGTGAAGATGTCACAGAAGAGCATACGCTACAATACGGCATTAGAACAGTCGAACTGGATACGTCTGCTATACCGGTTTTAGGGGACGAACACAGAAACTTCTTCTTTATCGTTAATGGTGTTAAAGTCTTTTGCAAAGGTGGCAATTGGATTCCCAATGACTGCTTATATCCAAGGGTTTCGGAAGATAAATATCGCACCCTCATAGACGAGGCTCGGGGGGCTAATTTTAATATGTTGCGCATTTGGGGCGGCGGTCTGTACGAACGCGACATTTTTTATCAACTCTGTAATGAGTCGGGCATTTTGGTTTGGCACGATTTTATGTTTGCGTGCACAACATATCCCGATCACAAGGAATGGTTCAGGCAGGTCGTAGCCAAAGAACTGGATTACCAGACAAAACGTTTGCGCAACCATTGTTCAATCGTATTATTCTGCGGTTCAAATGAAAACCACTGGCTTTTCAACAAATATGAAACACCTAAATGGGGAATTGATTTTACTCATGATAAACAATACGGTATGTATATCTACAACAGTATGGCGAAGGAGGCTGTCCGTAAGAACTGCAGCTCTATCCCTTATTGGAACAGCTCACCTTATGGCGGAGCATTAACCAATGATGAAACCGTAGGAGATGTCCACTGGTGGCGTAATGGGTTTATGAGTCATGATATGAATGAACGCATTGAGCCTAAAGACTACGATAATATTGAAGCGAAGTTTGTGAGCGAATATGGTTATGTGGGTCCTTGCTCTGTGGAGACGATGAAGAAATATTTGTGCAGCGACTCCATCGATCGCAGTAGTTTAGCATGGGAGATACATAATAACGTTTTCGAAAAAGAAACTGTTTTCGAAGGCATTCGGAAACAATATCTTGATACACCCGAAGATTTGAGTATAGAGAATTATGTGTTGTACGGTGGGATGGTACATGGACTTATGCTTGGATATTCTCTGGAAGCTATCAGGTTCAAAGAACACTGTGGTGGCGGAGTTTTTTGGATGTATAACGACACTTGGGGCGAAGTGGGTTGGACTATTATTGACTATTATCTAAATAGAAAAATTCCGTATTATGCAGTTAAGCGCTCCTTTGCACCGGTTAAGTTCAGTATGCGTATAGTAAACGATGAGTTGGTTGTACAAGCATGTAACGAATTTCCAAGACAAGTAGAAATGAATGCCATGTTCGGGTACAAGTCATTTGATGGCAAGATTGATGAATGTGAGCAAGTCTCTTTCGTGCTTCCTCCTCACTCTCGCACCTATGTTCACAGAGAATCTTTGCCGGAGAAAGACTACCGCACCGGCAGCATCGTTTTGATGCCGGAAGATGCACTCGCAGATTCTGTGATGCTGCGAGTTCACGATACTCGCAATCTGGAATTCACACCCGGAGATATCATAGTGCTTAAAGATTCAAAGGTTGCAGGTGGCCGTGCTTTAAAGCTTACAAGCAACAAGTATGTCCATGGCGCATACATTAAAGGCGAATATAAGTGTTCAGATAACTATTTTGATATAATTCCGGGCGAAGTTAAAAATGTATTCGTTGAATGTCCCGACGATATCAAAATCGAGGTAGGAAAAGTATATGATAAGGAATGGTCATAATTATGAACTCTAATGATTTTACATTGAAACTACAAGAGGCATTTCCTATTGGCACAAAATATGCCGCATACAGAGACCGAACGGACAGATACTGGGATATTGACTTTGCTAACATGAAAATGTGTGGCATGGACACGGTTCGCGTCCATGCCACCTGGGGTACTATAGAGCCAAATGAAAACGAGTTTGACTATGAATATTATGACAAGATACTGGCATGTGCTGTAAAGCACGGTTTGCGAGTCATATTTACGTTGTATTTGGTTTGCTCACCGGAATGGATATATGACAAACATCCCGACAGCCTCTATACATCAGCAGCAGGCACCGCCTGGACACCGGAACAGCAGGCTGACGCCAGTACAGGCGGATGGCCCGGACTCTGCTATGACAGCATGCCTCATCGCCAAAGTGTGGAAAATTTTATCAACTCATTCACGGAGCATTATAAAGGTAATGAAGATATTATAGCATTTGATGTTATACACGAACCCAACGAAGAACCGACTCAGCAGTACTACCAAAAAAATTGGCGGGAGATGGTTTATTGTCACTGCATACACTCAAAGGCCGCCTTTAGAAAATGGCTGAAGAACAAATACGGTACCTTAGAGGAATTAAACAATATCTGGACCAGACAATACCAAAACTGGTCACAGGTAAATCCGCCAAAATCTGTGGGTATGTACACAGATTGGCTAGATTGGAAGCACTACAGGGTAGATGCGCAAATTGATCAAGTGCAATGGTTGAGCGATACCGTAAAAAAATATGACCGCAATCGCTGTACGGTAGTTCACACGGGCATATATGAAACCGCCCATCCAATGATTTCTTCAAATGATCATTTCCGCCTTGCTAAAACGACAGATATGTTTGGTAGCTCTATTTATGATCCAATCAATCCGGAAATGACTGCTTTTGTATGCGATTTGTTGCGTTGCTCTGCCGATAATGGTCCGTATTGGCTCGGAGAGGCAGGTTCCGGAGGGGGACCAATGTTTGTCTTTATCGGCGAAAAGCCGGAAGAAAGCCTATGCTTCTCCCGTTCCATCATGGGTATAGATATTAAACGTCAAACTTGGGGACAAATTGCCAGAGGCGCAAAGGGCATACTTTTCTGGGGTTGGAGACCGGAGATATCTACCATTGAAACAGCTTGCCTCGGCTTTACTGAGCGCAACGGCGACTTGACTGAGCGCACAGATGCTCTTAAAGAGTTTACCGATGTATTTCACAAGTATAGACCGAGATTTGTTAAAGCCATGGCTAAAAAGAGCGATGTAGCTATTTTGTATAACATGGATACAGTATTCACGGAAGGGCTCATCTCAATGGGCTTGTCCGCTACACCATTGATACGTCCTCATGGTCGTTTTTACAAAGATACTATTTCTTTGGTAGGAGCCTATAAGCTTTGTATGAGAAACCATATTCAAACAGACTTTATAAGCAAAGCTGGTGCCATATCCGGTGGATTAAATGATTATAAGCTTTTAATCCTGCCCTACAGTGTAAATATCACTTCTGATTTAGCTGTAGCTATAGAAAATTTTGTAAAGAACGGCGGTGCAGTCATTAGTGACGGGTTGTGTGGCTACTTTACTGATGATGGGTGGGGATCAGAAGTTTGTCCCGGGAAAGGACTTGATCAAGTTTTCGGTCTTAACGTAAAAAGTCACTATGAACTCATTAATGAAATTGACATTGTCGGCGAAGCGAAAAGTTACCACAATGTCGCAAATATCATCGCCGAATGGATCGATGTGCATAGTGGCGCACAAATTCGCGGCAGCTATTCAGATGACAGACCTGCCATTGTGACAAACAGCTACCGGAGCGGAAAAACAGCTTATGTTGGAACTTTGTTTTTTGCAAATGCAATGTGGAACTACTCTGAAGACACTTCAACGTTGTTTAGAGAGTTGCTCTCCTATGTGGGGTATGAGTCTGACATGGTGCTTACCGGTTCAAAAAATGTCGACAATGTAGAGGTTCGCACTTTATACGATGACGAGGGAACTCTCATTTTTGCAATCAATCACAGTCATGACTGCGTTGACTTTGAGCTAACGCTTTCTTTGAGTTGCACAGGAGTGCTGACAGAGATTGTTTCCGGAAAGAGTGTAGCAAGTGTCGTAAATGATGGCGTTTTACAATTATCAGATACCTTGCAACCCAAAGAAGTAAAAATTTATTTTAGTTAAACCTCGCAGCAATGCCAAATTCCTTTAGAGTTTTCCGAAAATGCTGTATTACCACTCGCACCAACGAGGGTGTTGTTAGGATATCTGAGATTGTAGTACAATTTCGAGTCACGTGACAACACCCATTTTCTTTTTTATTTCAGCGCCCGAATCATCTCTATCGTTTTTTCAATCCATTCCCGGGTACCATCGAACCGGTACCCCGTAAAGTCGGCAATTTTGCATATGTTTAATATAAATTCTTATTGTAATTGCAGGAGTTATGCGGCATAATGGGTGTAGGTGGTGTCTGTGCAAGGTTTCGCAGTTGAAACATCTTACGACATGCCCGTATTTGCTTGTTCCTCGAATAATTTACGAATGGAGTTAAGAGTTATGGAGAAATGTAGAATTGATGCAGTCATTTTTGATTTGGACGGCGTGCTTACAGACACTGCGGAGTTTCACTTTGTGGCTTGGAAGAATCTTGCGGATCGCTTGGGGATATACTTTGACCGTGAGATAAATGAGAGGTTGAAGGGTGTTCCACGGCTTGCGAGTTTGGAAATTATATTAGAGAGAGATTCTGTGCCGAACAGGTATTCAGAGGAGGAAAAAGTTGCACTTGCAACAGAGAAAAACAACGAGTACACGACGCTCATTCGTGGGATAACACCATGCGATATTCTGCCGGGCATTTTAGCTCTATTGAATGATCTCAAAGAGCGTGGAATTAAAACGGCGGTTGCTTCTGCCAGTCGTTCTGCGGATTTTGTTATAGGCAAGCTGGAAATAGGTCATTTGTTTGATTATATTGCAGATGCCGGTTCTATTGAAAATCAAAAGCCTGCTCCGGATATTTTCATTGATTGTGCAAATCGCTTGAATGTAGCTCCCTCTAACTGTGTTGGTGTAGAGGATGCAGCAGCGGGCGTTCAAGCTATAAAGTCAGCAAAAATGACAGCAATAGGCATAGGTGATGAGACGTTACTAAAAGAAGCCGATCTGGTTTTGCCACGAACAGCAGATTTAACCTATGAGCAAATCCTTATTGCGGTGACTTGAGTTGACATTCTGCATATAAAAACTTGTACTATGTAAAGATTAGCATATTTCACCGAAAAATCGGTTGCGAGGAAACAGCGCGTAATATTTTCTTTCTGAAACCACTGCACAATCAGATAAGCAGTCATGCAGTTGCAAACACTCCCGGAAGTTGCCCACATAATAATTTTTATTTTCTGTTTTATAAAGTGGACATATAGTTGTCTTGTTTGGTGTGATATGATATTCCAAACCTGGAAAGTGAGGAAAAAGGAGATAGTCCGCTATGGTGAAAGAAAAAATCAGCTTCGAGCAATTTTTAGAAACGGTAGAAACCGACAACGAGGCATTTGTTCAAGATTTGCATCGATACTTACTGGAAAACGGATGCAAGGTAACATTTGAGGAAAAGAAAAGTGGTTATCTTGCTTCTTACAAGTGCGGTAAGCCCCCCAAAGCTCTTATGAATTTTGTTTTCCGAAAAAACGGGATGATAACACGTATTTACGGAGAGCGAATCAATGATTATCCTGATTTTCTGAATACTCTGCCACAGGAAATGGTGCAGCACATCGAGGGTGCTGGTATATGCAAACGACTGGTTCATAACACTTGCAGCCCAAAGTGCAGCGGTTATGATTTTACAATCGGGGGCGAGCGTTTTCAAAAATGCAGATACAACTGCTTTGAATTTTTGATGACAAGTGAGAGCAAGCCCTACATCAAGACGTTTGTCGCACATGAATTGAGAGAACGAACCATAGTATAAGCAGAATAAAACCGTTGCGCGGTAGTATACGAAAGTTTCAACGAGAGAATGCTGAATCTCGCAGGCAAGTATCACTCTTTGTTCAGCCTATCGAAATTTTATTAGATGCGTTACTATTACAGGATATGAGCACTGTAATAAGCTTATATTATTGGAGGCTATGAAAATGAAAAATTTTGAGAATGCAATGAGTATAATGATTGAACGCTTTGCCAAAGACAGTCTTATTGCAGTCGCAACAACAGACGGTGAACGCTTGTATAACCGTATAGTTGATGCTTATTACGAAAATGGTGCATTCTACATCAGTACGCACGCGCTTTCAAACAAAGCAAAACAAATCGAAGTGAATTCGGAAGTTGCAGTATGCGCTATTGATTGGTTCAGCGGACACGGCAAAGGAAAGAATCTCGGCTGGGTTCTTGAGCCACAAAATGCTGAAATCAGAGAGAAAATTAGGAAAGAGTTCGTGTGGTATGACGATGTAACCAACGAACAAGACAAAAATAGCTGCTTCCTTGAAATTCGTCTTACAGACGGAATGCTGATAAAAGACCACCATGCAATACGCTATCAAATTGATTTTGAAAGCGAATCTGCACTTTTAAGCGAAAACTGGGGCGAGTTTAAGTAGAACGACTTACGCATATGCTGAACAGTTTCGCATTTCAAGTCAAGAAATTTATCATCGTTTCCTGCACAATAGAGAACAGGAGGTGAGATAAGAAATGGAACAAGGAAATCACAAAGCTTCTGTGGCCGAGAAAATAAAAGCCTATGTCAAAGCACACGTGCATGAGCCGATAACCGCAAGCGACATTGCAAAAGTGGCAGGATATTCGCAATATCATATGGCGAGATTGTTCAAAGCCGAAACAGGCGAATCGCCATTTGAGTATATTCGTCGCGAACGCTTAATCCGGTCGGCACATACGTTACGCCATGGCAAGTCACGAGTGATAGACGTCGCACTTGATTTTGTTTTCGATAGCCACGAGGGGTTCACACGGGCGTTTACAAGTTATTTCGGCATAACACCGAAAAAGTACGCAACCTACTCAAGTCCCGATGGTTGGCTTATTCCGTATAGTTATCTCGATCGCCAAAAATCAAAATTGGAGGAATCGGATATGATGGACAATACAGCAGTAATTTTTACGCAAATCGTGGAACGACCTGCACGGAAACTCATTCTCAAAAGAGGTGAAAAGGCAACACACTACTTTGAATACTGCGAGGAGGTCGGGTGCGGTGAGAAAGACATGTCAGCACCATGGGATGTTCTTTGCGAAATTAAAGAGGCATTGTACGAGCCAGTCGGTGTTTGGTTGCCGGATAATATGCGTCCGGATGGAACAAGCATTTACGCCCATGGAGTCGAAGTTGCCACTGACTACACAGGCGAAATACCGAAAGGCTTTGATATCATTGACCTTGAGCCGTGTAAAATGCTCGTGTTTCAAGGTGAGCCGTATGAAGAAGAAAGCTTTGGTGAAGCAGTCGGAGCTTGCATGGAGCGAATAGAGAAATTCAATCCCGAAGTTTACGGTTATAAATTTGCTGACGAACTTGCGCCGAAAATGCAGCTCGCGCCGATGGGTTGGCGTGGCTACATCGAAATGCGTCCGATAAAGTGCATACAGTAACTGCAATTCATAAAAAAACATAAAAAAAATTCGACGTTTGAAAAATATTGTTGAATTATGTACGCAATTACGACACAATAAACGTACAAAAATCCTGGCTTTGACAGCCATAATCTACAAAATGTGTCCGCGAATGTTGTGCTGCAACGAATCGCGGACTTTTGTATTTGAAAAAAGTTGTAGGGGATAGAATTTCTATCTCTATTAGTGTAGTGAATTTATTAGAGGTTTACTACGGTGTTCGTCGTGAGTTAGCTCTAGCTCTCAAATCGTTTTTTTAATTTACAAAAAAGATTTTTCATACTTTTATCGCCATCATTATCTAAAAACAAGCAAAAAGGAACACT
>Ga0123355_10003293_pt1 | contig 23098 bp, 16 predicted proteins | sample TergutEmb28metaG_3_FD_89872 | JGI IMG/M metagenome (GOLD analysis project Ga0123355, IMG submission 89872) | Embiratermes neotenicus P1 segment gut microbial communities from Petit-Saut dam, French Guiana - Emb289 P1 | ecosystem: Host-associated > Arthropoda: Insects > Digestive system > Gut ... | reverse complement strand
CATTGCCCCATTGGGAGCTGGTATCCATTTGGAGCCATGGTTTCGATTAAGTGATAGACATATCCAGGTTGCATGTCAAACACAAATGATGTAGTGGTGCTAGACATAATAGGAACAACCGACCATGGAGGATCTACCCCTTGCAACATGGATTCTGTTACTAATGCAAGCGGTGGAGTACCTGCACCATTGTAAACAACAAGAGTAAATTGTGCGCCGGGTAACAATTGATCCTGCATGTTGCGTTTATTGAAGGTAAAACGGAAAGGTTCGTTATCCACAAATTGTCTGCGGCCTTCTAGCACACCAGCTTCTGACCCCAATGTTACTGTATTAAAACTGGAATTTCCGTTTTGGGGTGTAAACACAGGCATAACGCCTAACACATTGCTTATCACGACATCCCAATAGCCAGTTGGGGTGCGGTATCCCGCTGGCGCATGCGTTTCAACCAATCTAAACTGCGTTGTCGAAAATGGATTTAATACAAGCAAAGGATTAAACGCTTCACCCATAAATACAAGCCCTGTCATACCTGGCCCGGCCTCTGCCTCTGTTGCACTATTAATAAAGGTAGGAGCAGGAGTTGGGTTGGGGTTTGGGTATACCTGAACCCAATCATTACTCCCTGGCACTAATTCTCGCTCTAAACGGAACCCGGCACCAGAAAGTGGATTATAACCAAATGGGTGATTATTATTTGCAATCGCACCTATTTTAAAGAACTCTAAACGCAAACCCCATACCGCTTCAAAAAAATATGCATAGTGCCTTACCTCATGGTCAAGTACCTCTTGATTTGACCACACTCGAGCATCGGTTATTGGTATAACAGTACCAGCATCATTAATGGGTTGTCCTGCTGAATTGACCCTTCTCCAACCAGCAAAGGTTATCCCGGGATCATTTGTCCATGGAGTTATTGGGTCAGCTTGGGTTACATTGGGTAGCCTCTCGGTTACAACATTATCGTTAAGGGTTAGTCCTTCTGTCACAACACGTACTACATTGGCAGTACCACCTTCTAAGCGGCCTCTGGTATGACCGTGCATAAAGGTCATTTGACCTAGCCATTCGCCATATAGATGAATCTCATCCATAACAGCAGGGCCGCCAGGTACTCCAGCTCTATTGGGTATATATGGTTGGCGCCCATTGGGTGCATTTGAATCGACAGCGTACCATCCATTAAAAGTCCACCCTCCAGGACGTGTTGGCGGTTCTGCATCTGTTTGCGGATTAAGATTGCTTCCCATCATATGAATCCATGACCGAGGGTTTGCGCCATATGGTGCTGGATTACTCCCGTTGGGTGCAAGTGGTCCAGGCCCCGTAGGGTTGAGCCACACATTAGCCACAAATACAGCATAATATCGCCTTGGAGCTGTCATAACTCCGGTTGTAAAATGCGGAGGTGGTAAATCCAAGTCGAAAAGCGGTTCAGAAAACCAACCAAGAAATTGGCGCGGACTCCATGTGGGTGCAAGCGCTGTACCAACTCCAGGGAAGTTGGGGATTGCAGCACCCATCACGGTAAACATCCGGTACAAAGGCCCAATGGGAGCCATATTTACTGCATCACCACCAACACCTGGATGAAATACAATCCACGGTCGCCATATAGCAAATATAGTAGTGTTTTCGGTTATTTCGGTGTATGCATTAACCCATCCGTCCGGATCGCCCGGGTTTGCTTGCGGATCAGTGTTCCATCCATACAACATGTGACCTGCAGCAGGCCCAGAAAACAGTGCCAGCCAATCGCCTCCGTTTTGATCTGAAAATACATTTCTGTCTCTTGGATCCCTAGGCCAGCCGCCTCTTGTGCCTACTACGCCAGTTGTACCAAGCCAGTTGTTACCACCTGTACCAGTACCCCACACATCACCTCTGGTAGGCTGATGAGCGTGACGATTAGCGGCAACAAGTGTACGATCAACCGAGTGACCATACGCCAATATTGCAGATCTTGTGGGATTTGCTGCTCCAGAATGACCAGGTATATTAGAATGATTGCCATTGAATATAAGATTAGCACCCCACTGTGCATATATGCGCAAATACCGTGTGCCATCTGGCCTTTGGTTTAGCCTATTGTGCGGATAGTTGAGAGCAAAAAACGCATCATTAAAACGCGTGTGAGTACCGGCAGGTTCCCAAGGGCCTATGACAAGCGAACTTAGGGTTTGCGTAGGCTCTTGAACTGTGTTAAACGAGTTTGTAGACCCTATAAGCACCATCCCTGCTCTAGTAAAGGCACTGCGCCAATTACCTGGTAAAAACATATTTATCCGCCATGAGTGTCCATCATGTTCTACATTGTCACCCCATATGCTTCTGTGTGACATTTCTAGTAGCGTATATCCTATTGCCATTGGACGCACAAACTCTGGCGTGCCGGAATCAAATCCACCGTTACCGTTTATTATTAAATCAAAAGCCGGTGCCCATATGGCAAAGAGGTCATTGGTACTATTTGGTGCGGCACCATTGGCGGTATTTAGTACAGTGCTTGTAGCAAACTTCGCATTGGCATCAGGATCTAACGCCGTCGCAGAAGACGAAAAACCGCCAGGCGCATACGACATTTCAGGATTTGCAGACCAGCCGACAAATACATAGCCAGTCCGTCTTGGGATCCGCGGCAATCTCCTATTTTCGAGATTGGGATTGTTGATAATGGCATGACCGTAATAATAACGCCTATTTATTGTCTGATTGTGCCTGTGAGCATAATTTACGTTACCCATGTTTAGTCTGCTACTATGATACCTAGGGTTAACAACGTTTTGATTGCCACCTGTTATGTTGATTTCTCCATGGCAGCACACAATGTTGGTACGACTCAAAAAAAATCGATCCAAAGGGTTTGCATAACCCGCAGGTATATGTGTAGGCCAATAGGCTAGGCCGTGAATACCTTCATCATATTTATCTACTGGTGTAGGCGCGTTTAAGTGGAAATTGATGTATACATGCTGGACAACATTAGGTGGATTAAGATACCAGTGGGCATATACCCTCATACTGCCATTTACCTGTGTACTATTTGTAAATGGGTTTGCATTGTGATGATTTGATGGGAAGTCGCTGTTTGAGTTACACATGGCACAATTTTGATAATGGTCGTGAGCTGCCCAATGACCACCAGCTGGCCCAGACTGCGGCCTATCCCACCAGCCATTAAACACAAACCCGGATCTCGTTGGGTTAACAGGCATACCAGCCACAAAAGGTTGATGAGCTACACGCCCTTCACCACTATTGTACCTGACACGCATACCGCTTTGCCCTACATTTCTGAGATTGTCAGGTGTCGAAGGATTGATATCACGAAAGTTTCTTACACTTACAGCTCCTGCATATGCTTGGTTAATGTTTATATTGTTATTAGAGCCTTCTGACCTAATAAGAAAACCTTGAGAAGGGTGAGAGCCCCCATTTGCAATAAAAGTGACCCTATATACCCAATGTGCATAAACGGTCATATCTTCTACTACTATACCAGTAGGATGCTGCACTGGGCCCGTTGGGGTAATAGTTGTCACCATGTCACGATTAGTAGTAGCTGGTCCCCCAGCCAAGGAGACGCTGGCAATAGCCAACCCTTGAGTAAACCCGCTATCAAAACGCGCATTCCGCTGCGCGGCATTATTTGTAAGTGCCAAATGTGTAGACTCAGAGATATGCGTATTACCAGCGGCTTCCACACCAACAGGTGCAAACCGCCGTCCTGCTGGATTGCCAGGTGCTGGGCCGCCTATAATCCATCCGTTTGGCGAAGTCCACCAACCTTCGAGCGTATATCGGGGGCTTTGTGTGCCATTGGTAGATCCGACAGCACCAGGTGCGGCTATCCATGTTGTACCCATCCTAACATCCGGCGCAGAGCGCGGCCATGCAGTACCCGCATTAGAGTTTGTAGGTGGGACAGGGTTAACCATCCCCGACCCTGGGGTAAAAGGCGTTGTAAATGCAGGGTTGCCAATAGGGTTTAAAAGCAGTCCACCTGGGTTTATCCATCTGGGGACATAACCAGGTCCGCTTGTTGCATTTGGCACCCATTGTCTTTGTATGTTTTGCCTGTGTGCTTGGATTGGTATAGGGTATGGCCCATCCATTGCAGTACCACTTACAGCACCAAGACCTGTTATTGGGTCTCCACCCAAACCTGAGTCTGCAATACTTCTGTTATCTAGCGCAAAGCGGTATAAACGCTGAGGTTGGCTTGCTGTGCCTGGTTGTAAAAAAGCTCCGCTATGATTCATATCAAATGTTACCATGTGTACATGCATACGCCATCTAGCAAAAATAGCAGTAAGGTCATTGATAGGAGCATCGCGGTCAAAGGCTTGTGCTGGTGCTGGCACAGATACATCTGTATATGATACTGGTGCATCATACCAACCCCAAAATTGGAAACCGATCCTATGCCCATGCGGATCATTGGGAAATACAATGGGACTTGGGCCAGGAAAAGCAATAGCTTGGTTGTATGTCCAACCTACAGGGATAAGCCTGTATACATAAGAATTTGGGTTATTTGGCTCTGGAGGATCAGGTAGATCTGCACCATTGCCGCCAAACAAGACCTGATAACCCCACACTGCATAAACGGTTATACCTCCCTCTGGAACAGGGAAATTTCCGTCAAATACCTGACCTATATTACCGGGTGCAAAAGTTGTATATGGTTCGGTACTCCACCACATAAAACGGCGATTCCCGACTGGGGTAGGCAGATAGGGCATGTTGCCAGGTCCCACTGTGCCGTTAGCAATACTTGTGCGGACTCCGTGCCCAAACTGTGTACTACCGCCACTTGGATTAAAAGTTACAGTTTGACCCGCTACTCCACCAAAAGGCACGATTTCTATTGGTGCTTCGCCTATTTCTATGTCATTTTCATATACATCTCCATCATATACACCATATAATTCTTCATAAACATGGTATATCGAAGCATCGTAAATTTCGTCATCCATTTCATAATAATAATCATATATGTATTGCGGTACGTGTTGATCTTCATAGGTTTCGTGAGTGTAGTATTCAAAATCGTATTCATAATTATGATAAAACTCATAATAATCATGACTATAATTATGTTCGTATACATTAAGATACGGCTCATCATAGTTGTAAATATATGCAAATGAAAGCACTGCGCTAACAATTACAAGCAGCACGAAAAGCATAATAAAGCGCAACATTTGCCTACCCAATTTTTTTGGATATGCCTTGTTAGTAGACATGATAACCTCCTAGTAAATTTCAAATTTCGCCAATGACACGAAGATAGACTTATGTATCATCATCAAACTGTTCATCATTCTAAGCATTGTCTTTTTGCATTAACAGAACAATACAAGCTAATATTTTGCAAAAAATAATGTTGGATAAGCGGATAGTTTTACCCTTGCAAACCCTTAATTTTACTGGATTTCTTATGTTTCACAATATAAACTACAAAAAAAAGATGCCTGTTTTGGGTTGATACTTGCAATAATTAGGCTTATGTACGTATAATTATCATTCTAAAATCACGAAAATGATTGCTGTAACATGGAGGTAAGATTATGAGCATCTATTCAGACTTGCCAATATACGAAAAACTCAAATTAATAAGAATAAGTATGGGGCTTTCCCAATTTCAAGTTGCAGAAGCCTTGGACACGAACGAAACTCGCGTAAGTCGCATCGAACGTGGCATCGCAGAATGTGATGGCGAGATTTTGGTGCGCATACGCGACTTATTGGATGTCAAAGACGCTCCATTATTAGAACATGAAATGCAGATTTTCATGAATCGCATGTGGCATTTGTACGCATTACAACTCGATGGACGAGTATCAGAAGCCAAGGAGACTCTAAAGGATTTGAAGTGCATACTCAAATTGCCATTCGAATCCAATATGTGCATGATTTACAATCTGCTTGAAATAAGGCTTATTTTACAAGAAGGCCACTTACCTATTGCAGAAGAAAAGATTAAAGCTCTAGAAAATACTATCATGAACGATTTTTCCTGCACCGAAGTTAGCAAGCTATTCTATGTATGCAAGAGCTTTATCGCTGGCTATAAAGGCAAATATAAAAACACTTTGGAATACAGCCTAAAAACCCTCGAGCATGAAAGCAATTTTATAGCAACAGACAAAGGGACATATATAACCATTGGCTGGGCATATTACAATCTGGGTAAACCGTTTCATGCAATGGTTTATTTGGAGCGCGCAAAAATCGAATATAGCAGCAACCCTGCAAGTAAAGCCATCCCTGTACTAAACAGAAACCTAGCAGATTGCTATATGATGATTAGTGAACTAAAAAAAGCAAAAAGCATACACGAAAAATCACTTATGCAGTCACGGCTCGCCAATGACAGGACCAATATTTCGTTCACTTTGTCCAGGCTTAGCTTGGTCAACGAAAAAATGGGGGATTTTGGAGTGGCTCTGGCACATATTGACGAAGCACTAGAAATACTCAACACAGACAATCGAGAAGCATATAAACCTGTATATGTAGATTTTATATATTACAAAACTCGGTACCTAAGAAAGTTAAAACAATATGATCAATGCAAGAAATTAATAGAAGAAGGCAAAGCATTACCAGGATGTGACGAACTAGACACAATATCATTTGAAGCAGAAAAATGCCTCATGAATCTAAAAGACACAAAATCACTCGATTATATAGAAAATGTTGTAATTCCGTATTATAGAGATGATTGCTTGTATGATTCGGCTTTAGAATATTGCAAAATCCTTGAAGATCACTATGTAAAACAAAGGTCAAAAATGAAAGCATTATCAATTACTGCCGTCGCAAAAGATATTTTACAAAGGATGCTTTTTAACGAAGAAATATAACAATAAAAAAGTCCCTACCTGATACCGATTCCAATTAAAATCCTATTTGCCTATCGCAGCAAAACCGCTTGAAACGCTTGCTTCGCGTTTCAAGCCGCCGCTCTGTCAAACAGGTTTTAATTTGGAATCGGTATAAGCTAAAATTGCGGTGAAATGTTCGCAACTTTAGCTCAGGTAGGGACTTTTTTTATTCACCATGACGCAAAATCAGCTGAAAAGATGCTGGAAGCGAATTATCGAACACTGCCTAGTGCATACTATAATTTTTTCGGTAACGGATACTCTATACCATTTGTATCAACAGTTACATTCTTCATTTTTTGTTCTACATTGGGTCTATCTTGTGAATTGCGAGGTGTTGATACTATTTTATCTACCACATCTTGCCCACTTGTCACTTTGCCAAAAGCGGCATATTGTCCGTCGAGATGGGGTGAAACTTCGTGCATAATAAAGAATTGACTACCAGCGGAGTTGGGGCTGTTGCTGCGCGCCATTGATAGCACACCTGCTTCGTGTTTGAGATTATTAACAAATCCATTGCTGGCAAACTCACCAGGAATAGAATAGCCTGGGCCGCCAGTGCCTTCTCCTTTTGGGCATCCACCCTGAATCATAAATCCAGGGATTACACGGTGAAAAATCAAGCCGTCGTAATAACCCTGCTTTGCAAGTGAGATAAAATTACAAACCGAATTTGGTGCAATCTCAGGATAAAGTTCTGCTTTGATTATGCCGCCGTTTTCCATTTCTATTGTTATTGTTGGGTTTGACATTTTTGCCTCCTATTTATGGAATATGTGTTGACAAAACTTCTTAGTACATTTTTGCTGTATTTTCAAACCGCTCGGTTGTTAGACCATTTTCTACTGCACATGCCTTGCCTTCTGCAGCCCACAACATTCCACGGCGCATGATTTCTTGTGCGCTTGGAGAGTTGTCAAATACATTGTCCAAATGCCCTAAAGAAGTATAAAATACCCGACCATTACCCCATGACTTTGTCCAAGCGACTGGCATGTCAACAGGCTTGTTGGAGATATGATAATAAGGTACAGCCGGTGACGGGAATCTGGTGGTTGCCAATACTTCAATTGCTGGGTCTATATGCAAATAGTAATGCTCGCTAGATACTTGAAAGTCCTCTATACCTGCTACAATTGGGTTGGAATGTGCTGTTATATTGACCATATAATCTACACCATCACCTCCAGGGTGACTTACCCATTGACCGCCAGTAATAAATTGCCAATGGGTGCTTTGTCTAAAAGAATCGCACATACCACCATGGTGTCCTGCCATACCTACTCCAGCAGCAACTGCGGTAGAAATATTTTCTACATATTCGTGATTGATATCTCCCATTGTCCAACATGCGACCAACAGATCCAGTTCCAATAAAGCGTTAACATCTGCCAAACAATCCAAAGTATCCGAAATGGTTACCTTAAACCCCTCTTTTTCTAAAATTCCACCAAAACGCTTGGAAACAAGTTCTGGCTGATGTCCATCCCATCCACCTTGGAAAATCAGTGCTTTTTTCATAAAAACCTCCTTAATAATTTGTAAAAGCGGTGACAATCCGCTCCATAGCTGTTTGTAATAAACTCCTTGGACAAGCCAAGTTTATCCTCATAAACCCTGCTCCGTTTGGCCCAAAATCCATACCACTTGACAACCACACCTTAGCACTACTTAGCATTTCTATAAGCTCTGTGTGTGCAAATCCTAACTGGTTAAAGTCAAGCCACATAAGGTACGAACCTTCTGGTTTTATAGGGATTATTTTTGTGTTTCTTAGATTCTCGCAAACAAATACAACGTTTTTTGCTAGATAATTCATCAGTTCGTCTAGCCATATACTGCCATGTTCATATGCAGCTTGGCACGCGGCTAGCCCCATAACGTTTAGTTGACTAAACCCTGTTGCCCAAATTTCGTGCTTAAATTTACTTCGCATTTCTTCGTTTGGGATAAATATGTTTGCCGATTGCAATCCCGCTAAATTGAATGTTTTTGTTGGCGCGGTACAAATCACACTAAAGTCTGCAAACTCGTCACATACATTCGTAAATACAACATGTTTATGCCCTTCAAACACTAGATCGCAATGTATTTCGTCGGATACTACAATTACATTATGTTTTTGGCAAATACGACCCAAAGCCAGTAACTCATCATGGAGCCACACCCGTCCACCTGGATTGTGTGGATTACATAATATAAACATTTTTACGCCGTACTCTACTATTTTTGATTCGAAATCGTCATAATTAATTGTATATCTGCCGTTTATATATTCCAAGGGGCTATCAATTGATACACGCCCATTGGCTTTTATTGTGTTTTCTATTGGATAATATAAAGGTTTTTGGATTATTATTGCGTCACCTGGGACAGTAAGTCCTCTGATAGCAAGTGCTAATGCAAACACAACACCTGGTACTTTTACCATCCAGTCTTTGTTTATATGAAAATCATGTTTTGTACGAAACCAATTGGAAACGGCATTAAAATAGCTATCCCCTACATCTGTATAACCATAAACTCCGTGATCGACTACTTTTTGTATGGCGTTTGTAACAGGATCCGGCACACGAAAATCCATATCTGCCACCCACAAAGGGATAGCGTCCTCTGGTTTATCAAACCGTTTATGAAAGTCGTATTTATATGAATTTGTGCCTTTTCTGTTGATTATTTCGTCAAAATCGTACATATTATGCCTCCATTGCTTGACGCAAGTCTTCGATTAGGTCTTGTACATTTTCTATCCCCACAGAAAAACGTAATAATCTGTCTGTTATACCTCGGGACAACCTTTCTTCTTCTGGCAAATCTTCATGTGTACACGTAGCAGGAATGGTTATTAAAGAATTAACGCAGCCTAGGCTTTCCGCATATGCGATTAGCTTAGTATTTTGCAATATTTTGTGTGCGAGTTTTTTTGTTTCCACTTCAAAAGAAATCATTGCTCCAAAACCATATGCCTGTTTTTTCATTATTTCGTGTCCTTTGTGGCTAGGTAGTCCAGGGTACAGCACCTTTGTGACCTTTGGATGATCCAAAAGCCATTTGGAAAGAGTCATAGCATTTTCTTGTGATTTATCCATACGCAAAGCCAATGTCTTGATGCCGCGAAGCACAAGAAAACTGTCAAAAGGTGAAAGACATGCGCCAATAGAAACATGGATTTTTCTTAATTTTTCGTTTATTCCAATATCTTTTACTATTGCAAAACCTGAGGTTGTATCGCTATGACCTCCAAGATATTTTGTACCACTATGTACAACAATATCAGCTCCAAGAGCAAGTGGATTAAGGAAATATGGCGTTAGGAATGTATTATCTACAACAATAAGAGCATGAGGTACAGCGTCCCTGACTGCCTGTATATCGGTAATATCCATCATAGGATTGGTTGGTGTTTCTAGGTAAACTCCTCTTGTGTGTGGCCTTACTGCTTTTTTTACGGCAGCAATATCACCAGTGTCAACAAAATCGAAGTAAAGCCCTCGCCTTTCGAGTATCATCCTAAATAACCGGATGGCACCACCATACAAGTCTTTTGTCGCGATGATATGATCACCTGGCTCAAACAACTCCATCACCGTAGCAATTGCAGCCATCCCTGTCGCAAAGCCATAACCCTCTATGCCGCCTTCCAAGATAGCAACAGTTTTTTCGGCTGTTTCTCTTGTAGGATTTTGGATACGAGAATAGATATAACTTGACGAATCGGTTGGATCTTTGGAGTGCCTATAAGTAGACGATTGGTAAATTGGGACGGATAACCCACCCGTTGGTTCTATATGTCTGTATCCGTGAATGCATGCGGTATCAAACTTCACATTGTTCCCCCTTTATCATGTAGGAGTAGCTACACGTACTTTATAACAATTGGCATATAAAATTAACAAGTTTACACACTAGCCCAAAAATCATCCTCAGCTGTGGTTTCTTTTTTTGGTTTCTTTTTTGGAGCAATAGGCTCGGCAGGTGGATCTGGTTCCATCTGGCGGATTTTTGTCCATATATCTACATTTTCATCTTGTTTATCTTCTAGCATATCTACTGACTTTTCATCTGTTTTTTTATCATGATCAAGTGGTTGTGCATTATTGTCTTTATTTATAATAGAATAAAAATCACTGGACACCTCTTTTTGTGGGCTGTCATCTACATTGGCGATGACAGCATCATCCATATTTTGGGTTGGTGGTGTTTCGTCAGTGTTTTGATCTTCCCATACATTGTTTTTATCTTCGATTTTGTCTTCTGCTTTTTCATCAATGGTTTTGATGTCTTTCCAACGACGCTCTTCAGCCTTTTGCGCTTCGATTTCTTGTATTTCTAGTATCGGATCTTTATCCATTTCTGGGCGATACCTTTTAAAAATCTTCATAATCATATAAGAAGCCAAGGTCGCATACAAACCAGGAGCAATAAAAAGAGCAATCGGTGGAATGAAAAAAAACGAATAAAATGCCGCCACAAGTAGTGCAACACAACAAACAGACGTAAGCATATGCCTGTTGGCCATAAAAAAGCTGGTCTTTATCACATGTTTTAGCCCCATATCAAAACGTGCAATCATTGGGAATGCATACACCGACATAAAGACAACTTCGATCAAAAGCACTAATTGTGCTGGCAAAATAATAATGCGCAAGCCGCCAACAGCATCTATATTTGTTATGTTAAACCATATTAACCACACCATCAAAAGTGCTAACAACCATACTATTGTAGCTTTTTTTATGTTTGCCTTAAAAGCCTCCCAAAAATCCCGAGTGATATAACCTTCACGATTAGCGATCCTTCTAGTTGACACATAAAACAAAGCTGATGTCGAAGCTCCTATTGTTATACCCAAACCTATGACACTAAAAAGCAACCACATAAAACTAAGAATAATCATATCAGCAATAAGCCCACCATATTTGTTAAAAGGGCCATCAAGGTTAAAAAAATCACGCATGGGAGTTCCCCTTCCTTAGGACACTTGTCTATGTTTTATTATAACCTTTATATATGAAAGAGGAAATGCTTCTAATTAGATTTTATTAATTTAACTATTGGAAGGACATGAATATAGCAATATATCCTTGAGATCATTTTATACATGACTATACTAACTTATTTTTGCGTACATTCCACAAAAATCGGTATGGTGTCATACCACTTTTTACGCGTAAATACAGCACATTTTAAAAATGATCATATAACTACTCATGAACATTTTTTAGCATGCTTACTAAAAATATGGCATAATATCCGTAGTGATAAGTGTGAAGAAAACCACTTCACACTTATATTTGAGGGTCAAATGGGAACGCAAGCGTTCCCGCTTGACCCATGGAGGTAAGTGTGAAGAAAACCACTTCACACCTATATTTGAGGATCAAATGGGAACGCAAGCGTTCCCGCTTGACCCATGGAGGTAAGTGTGAAGAAAACCACTTCACACCTATATTTGAGGGTCAAATGGGAACGCAAGCGTTCCCGCTTGACCCATGGAGGTAAAAATGCAAGCAAATAGATTTTTCGAGATTATTTATATTTTGTTAAACAAAAAATCCGTGACCGCCAAAGACCTGGCAGATCATTTTAATGTTTCTACGAGGACTATTTACCGGGACGTAGACAACTTGAGCCTTGCTGGCATCCCAATCTATACAGAAAAAGGCAAAGGCGGCGGGATTTTTCTATTACCAGATTTTGTTCTTAACAAATCCATTTTAAGCGAAAGCGAACAAAACGAGATCTTAACCGCTTTACATGGCTTGTCTCACATCACAACGCAGGAAACACAGGGCATTTTAAACCGCTTATCTACCATTTTTAATAAAACAGCAGCTAATTGGCTGGCCGTAGATTTTTCTGATTGGAGTTATACAAATTATTATTTTTATGATTTAAAAGATGCAATTTTAAAACAGCGCATATCCGAGTTTGATTATTACAATACTTATGGAGAAAAATCTTCACGAAGAGTCGAGCCACTACAATTATGGTTTAAATCCCGTGCGTGGTATGTAAAGGCTTATTGCCTCAACAAAGCAAGCATTAGGCTCTTCAAACTTACACGTATAAAAAATCTTGTTGTTACAAACGATCATTTCCTTGTACGAGATTTGCTACTTAGTGAAAGTGATACAATCTCAGATCCTATACAAGATAGCATAAATGACGACTCTAACAATAAAAATGATGCATCTTCTCACAATGAGTACAAAGAAATAAATATAAAACTCCACATAAAACCAGAAATGGCATACCGCGTCTATGACGAGTTTGACGAAGACATGATTTTTACTCATCCTGATGGTAGTTTTACTGTGACAGGAAATTGGCACGAAGATAACTGGTCTTACGGCTATATCTTTTCGTTTGGAGAATACATAGAGGTATTACAACCAGAGCATCTACGGGCTATCATTTGCGAAAAGGCGAAAAATATTTCGAACAAACATATATAATATGACATGCAGTTGTCTAATTTATAGTAATAGACTCTGGTTACAATTTTAAAAGCTATATTCAACTTTGACGATGCCGAATTGGTGCAGCAGTTTTCCGCCAATTGAGGCGGTGCCGACGCAGCTTGCCAATAAGGCAAGCAAGGAGGTGCCAACGAAAAGTGGCGGGAAAATGGTGTGCCAAGACGGCGTTGGCAAGGTTGAATACAGCTTCTTAATCTCAGGAGGAAATTACATGAAAAAAGAAATGTTTTGCCAAAGATGTGCTATGCCGTTGGAAAATCAAGAAGAAATAAGCACAAATGCCGATGGAACCAAGAATGAGGACTACTGCTGTTATTGCTACAAAGACGGTGCTTTTTTGTATCCTGAGGCAACAATGGAAGATGTAATCGAAAGTTGCTTGCCCCATGTAGTACCAGATGTTTTTGCTGATGAAACAATAGCAAGAGCTGCTCTAAACGAGCATTTCCCCACACTCAACTGTTGGAAAAAAACAGGAATGATTGTGACGTTCAAATTAAAAGACGGTGTTTTAACAGATGATTTCTTATTAGCATCAGACAAAGTTCAAGAAGATTTTGTCTCAAAATGCAAGGGTTTTGTAAATCGTCAACTCATGACTATTGACGGAGTTTGGACAGATTGGATTGTTTGGGAAACATTGCCTGATGCCATAAATTCTATGAATAATTCATCTGAAAACGAAGCAACCACTGCATTTATTTCATTAATAGGAGAAACAATCGAACATAAACTCTACCCTCTCGAAAGAAGCTATTAGTTTCGAATTATTTTAATACAAAGGGGAATATTTATGATCGAAATTCCAGAAACCTATGTACTAGCCAATCAAATAACAAAAACATTGACTGGTAAAAAAATCATATCCGCAATTGCCAATACTCATCCACATAGCTTTGCATGGTATAGCGGCGATCCTTTGTTATACAATGAAGTGCTTACAGGGCATACCATAACTAGTTCAAATCCTGGTACTGGCTATACATGCGGCGGCAATACAGAGGTTATATGCAATGACCTTGCAATTATTATAAGTACCCCAATAAAATACCACGTTCCTGGCGCAAAATTACCAAAATCACATCAATTGTTGCTTCAATTTGAAGACGAATCGCATATGAGCTGCACGGTACAAATGTGGGGTTCTATGCTGTGTATTCCAATTGCAGAAATAAAGAGTTCTGGGCAATTTTCCAATAACCATTTACCCAGCCCTTTGTCTGATGACTTTAACGAGATCTATTTCGACTCAATTTGGAAAAAAGCTAAGTCATCTTTGAGTGCAAAAGCACTTCTGGCTACAGAGCAAAGAATCCCAGGACTTGGTAATGGTGTAGTGCAAGATATATTGTTTAATGCACGAATACATCCAAAGAAAAAGTTAGAATCCATGACGGATTCCCATATGGAGGCAATGTTCAAAAGTACCAAGTCAACGCTAAAAGCAATGAAAGATGGTGGAGGACGCGACACAGAGCGTGATTTATTCAATTGTAGCGGTGGGTACAAGACAATACTTTCGAAAAATACATTAAATTCACCCTGTAAAGAATGTGGTGGTTTGTTGATACGACAATCGTTTCTTGGTGGGAATATATATTTTTGTGAAATTTGTCAACCTTTATAGAAACTTGTCACTGTAGTTTGGCATTAGAGTTGTAACGAAATTACATTTGCGACCATAAAGTCTCGGGCTTTAACGAGCTTTTATGGTCGCTCATTCGGTATTTCGTTACAACTCTATTGCAATTACGTACAATTTTTAAACCTGGAACTGTATAAAAAACAGTTCCTTTTTTTATTGATCCACAAAAACAACCAGATTGACATAATCCAGCAACATGGTTATCCTCGGAACATTAGTAAAGCACTAAATTGAAGAAATGCGATTCTCGAAAATCATCATCGACAACACATCGTGAAAAACGGGTTAAAGCCACCTGTTTTTCGTTCAGCTGTCGATGTGATTTTCTGAGATTCGTATTATCTAGGAGGCAATCAATGAATCACCCCGCAAGATGGATAACACTTGGATTAATTATTATAGCACTAATTTTTATTGCATTAGGAATAACCAGATGTGTAAGCAATAGGACTAGCGGACATATCACAATTGACTTTTATAACGATTGGGCAGGACACCAGACAGGTGTTGGTATCGGCTGGTTTGCACATATAGTGGACAATCAGTTTAATATGACAATCAACCATTTGGGTGCACCCAGCATGGAAGAACTTTTTCAAGAACGTATGGCAGCAGGTGACTTGGGAGATCTTGTTGTAATTGGTACACACAGGTTAAGGGAAGCTATCCACCATGATCTCCTTATGGATATAACCGATTACATGACAAGTCATATGCCAAATTACAGTACCCACTTCCCCCAAGCTGTATCTCGCGCTCAAGAATTATCACTAACAGAAAGAATTTATGCGTTACCGCTTCATGTCTCAACACAACATGAGTCAAGCCCTAATATATTTGGTCTTGTACCAACAAACGGTGCATTTATGCGCCAAGATGCATATATGACCATTGGTGCTCCGGATATTTTTACAATGGAAGACTTGCTATCAGTGCTTCTTGATATGCAGCAAGCTATCCCATATACCGATACAGGCCTTCGCACTTATGGTTTTTCCTTATTTTCTGGTCCAGAAGATGACACAATTTTGCATACCGCGGCTGCTTTTGCCTCTTTGTATGGTGGGATGGACAAATTTTCGACAACTGCATTTATAGATTTTATTAACGAACGCCTAGAATCATTTTTGGATATTAATGGGATATATATCCGCACATTAAAACTATATTTTGATGCCAACCAATTGGGTATTTTAGATCCTGACTCTAGACACCAAGATTGGAACGCAGTTTGGAATAAATTTGAACACGGTGCAGTAATGTTTTCATGGTGGTCATGGCTAGGGATGCAATCGTTCAACACTCCTGGCAGGGCCAGCCAGGGCGTCGGCTATAATTTTATTCCTATTCAAAATCAGCGCATTTTTCACAGTTCGAGGATTAACCCCGGCGGCCCCAATGACCCAGACTTGGTAATAGGCATAGGTGCAAATACACAACAACCAGAACGTATACTGGAATTTATAGATTGGCTTGCATCTCCAGACGGTACTCAAACTATATTAGCAGGCCCAGAAGGTCTTACTTGGGAGATGATTGGCGATATCCCTATTCTAACAGATTTTGGGATTGCTGCTGGTATTTTGACAGGCGTCTTTACAAATGTAGAAGTACCCGATGCCTGGGGAAGTGGTACATTTGCACAAGGCAGATGGCAGGGTGATATTACAGTACCTGTAAGCCGTTACGGTAGAGAAATAAACCCCGACACTGGTTTTGCATTCAACCCGAGATTATGGCCAACTATTACTAGTACAGGCATTAGTCAAATGGATATGCTTTGGACAAACCGATTTGGAAGCAATACTCCCCTCGATTATGTATTGGATAATGGCAAAATAATAACGCCTCCAATTACAGACAATGTGATACCACCAGATCCTTCTCGTATATCAGAATTACGTAACGAAATACGCCCTATCATAGAAGATGCTTCGTGGCGGATGATTTTTGCAAGAAGCGAAAGCGAGTTTTTCGATATATGGATAGAAATGTATGACACAGTTGTCGAATTGGGATGGTACGAAATATTCGAACATGACAGCTCTGTAGCACAACTATTTTTTGATCCACAATAACGAAAACAAAGGGGATTGATATGAGTATATCTCAAAAAGAAAAATCGTTATTAAGAGAACTGGCAAAAAAATATGCGGAACTAGCAGCTCTTCCTATACAAAAAGAGCGGTATCTGCGTGGACGAGATATCAATGACCTAAACCAACGTCGTCCTATGGTATGGTTGGACGAAATCCCTTGGCATGAAATGAATATAAACAACGAACTTACGCTGGTATGCCAAGACGAATCAGCCCGGAAAATGGAAGACTTTTTCCGTAAGACGCTATATCGTTGGAAATATATCCAAGGTGATATGGTAGTAGAAAATGTGTTTAATATGTCAAAGCATTTTACATCAACAGGAATGGGGATTCATGTCAAAGAACATGTACTTTCCAATGATGACAAAAATCATATTATTTCTCACAATTATTTAGATCAATTGAGCAATATGGATATAGTGGAGTCGTTGCATATGCCAATAATAACAGCATATCCAGATCATGACCGTATGCGACTAGAGTGGGCAAATGATATCTTGGATGGGATTTTGCCAGCACGATTACAAGGGCATAGTGTATATCACGCACCTTGGGATCAAATCCCAAGGTATCGCGGCGTGACCCAAGTCCTTGAAGATCTTGCATACGAGCCAGATTTTACACATGCAATTATAAAGAAATTTTCTGATTGTGCACATGCAATGTATAATCAAATGGAAGATCTTGGACTGTTTGGCTCAGATATTTCCACTCTGCATTGCACCATTCCATATGTTTCAGATTTTGGAACGGGTGCAGGACATTTACATGTTAATGAAACAGCACCAGCACCAAAAAACCAGGTTTGGTTTAGAGCAATGGCACAGCTTTTTACAGAGGTTTCTCCTCGTATGTTTGAAGAATTTGAACTGGATTATGTAAAGCCATTAATGAAAGAATTTGGCCTAGTATATTACGGTTGTTGTGAAGCACTTGACAATAAAATTCAGCTCTTAAAAACTATCCCCAACCTAAGAAAAATAGGTGTCAGCCCTTGGGCTAATGCACAGGTATGTGCCGAACAAATAGGCAGTGATTATGTATTTTCTCATAAACCCAATCCCGCACATGTTTCAGGCACCTTTGACGAAGATGCAACCCGTAAAGAAATTTCTCATATAATCAAAACCTGTCATACTTACGGGTGTCCATATGAATTTACAATAAAAGATATAAGCACAGTTTCTTATAAACCCCAAAACCTAATAAATTGGACTACAACCGTCAAAGATGTAATCGATGGTTATTATTAGAAGCTGTATTCAACTCTTACAATGACGGATTGGCGAGGCAATTTTTCGCCAATCTAGGAGGTAGTGACGCGGTGTGCGTAGAGCGCACACAAGGAACTGCCGACGACGAGTGGCGGAAAATTGACCGCCAAGATGGTGCTGGAAGAGTTGAACACAGCTTCTTAATAAGTGAATAACATTTTAATTGCCATATTGAGCAGATAGGAGAAAATCATGAGAAAACCCGACTATACTCAGCTTCTTAAAGTATTAAAAAGGCAAGTGCCAGATCGCCCCACCCTCTTTGAGTTTTTTTTGAATGGCGAGTTATATAGTTTTTTGGAAAACGGTGACGCTCCAATCCGTAATGACGATTTCAATAATTTTAGAAAAGAAATATATGCGTTTAGAAATGCAGGTTATGACTATGTAACCACTCATGCTTCAAATTTTCATTTCCCATCAGCAAATATCGATCATAAAGCCACAATATCCTTAAATGATGGCAATGTTATCACAGATTGGGCTTCGTATGAAAAATACAAATGGACATCCCCAGCACTTTGTAGCACAAAGCAATTAGAGACCTGTTCTTCCGATTTACCAGATGGTATGAAATACATTGTCTTTGGCCCTGGTGGTGTGCTAGAAAATGCCATAAATCTAGTGGGTTATGACAATCTATGTAGCATGATTTATGACGAGCCAGAGCTAGTACAGTTGATATTTGAAAATATTGGCAGTCATCTTGTAGAGTATTATGAACTAATTATAGAAATGGACAGCGTTTGCGCAATAATTTCCAATGATGATTGGGGATTCAAAACCCAAACCATGCTTTCACCAAAACATATGCGAGAGTATGTGTTCCCTTGGCACAAAAAGATTGCAGCAGTTGCACACAAATTCAATAAGCCTGTGTTCTTACATTCATGTGGGATGCTGGAAGAAGTAATGGACGATATAATCAACGATATAAAATACGATGGAAAACATTCTTTCGAAGATGTCATATTCCCAATAGAAGAAGCCTACGAAAAATACAAAGGTCAAATTGCACTACTGGGTGGTATGGATCTTGATTTTGTTTGCACCAAAACACCAGAGGAAATTGCAAAAAGAGCATATGCAATGCTAGAAAGAGCACAAACAACAGGTGGATACGCACTAGGTACTGGAAACAGTGTGCCACACTATGTGCCAATCAAAAATTATCTTGCTATGATTGACGTAGTGCGCAAACAATAAAAATTCATAGATTCATAGGCAAAGAACAGATCTTACCCGATCATAGCTTGTGCAGCATACAGCAATAAAAACCCAGGCGCACCCAACAATCCCACAATCAAAGCCGTTATAATATTTATACCGACACTTAATCCAAATCCCCTGAGCATCATATTAAAAACAAGAATGCCCCCAATGCCAAAGGCCATATTGCGCACAACTTTAAGAAGCCAGCCGAGTTGGCGGGTGTATAACAGATATACAAAAAACCCCACTCCCAAAGCTAGTACCAACCACGTAAAAGAACCCATAATACCTCCCCTATTTAACGGGCTGTCTCGTTAAGCATAAATCATGCATATATCTGCAATGCTCGTCATTGCGAGCGTAGCGAAGCAATCCAAGACTTGCGTAACAACTGGATTGCTTCGTCACTGCGTTCCTCGCAAAGACGGAACGAGCGTATAAATATACAGAGAAAATGCTTATCGAGACAGCCCCTTTATTTTTCCGGGTTTCCGCTTACGATCCCCTTTTCTTTACATAATGCCAAAAAATATTTATGCCTTAAGGATACCGCTTTAAGTTCGTAGATAAGGCAGTCAATTAACAAATCTTCGGTTATATAGTCGAAACGGCTATGTATAAAAGCCATTTCGGCTGCAGCTTCCTCCAAAGAAGCTACTATTTCCATGTCTTCTAAACTCAACTCATTGGATTTTATTTTGCTTACCTTTTTAGGTTCATCTTTGCTTAGATATCCTCTTACTGTCCAATGAGTCTTTGGTAGAGCTACGTCTGATCCGATGGGATATGCCACTGATTTTGCCATAATGACCTCTTTCTAAAAGCGCACAAGCACGTCTTTGTTCTCTGTATATATGATAGTCATATTATGCCAATTTTATTCCATGTATTGGCAGTTGAATGCAGAAAATACCAAATTGCCTGAGTGAAGCAGATAATCAGGATATGTTATTCAAAACGCGAAACTTATTTACAATGATCACATGCGAGCATATATTACATAGTGTAAATAATAGTTCCATCAAAATACATTCAAATGAAAATCAGTAATTAATACGAATCTCAGAAAATCACGTCGACAACCGAGCAGAAAATCAACGGCATTAAACCGTTTTTCGCGATGTGTTGTCGACGATGATTTTCGAGAATCGTATAATAAAGGAGTTTAATATGCCTGATAGACCCACTCCGCCTCCCGGTGATCGCCCTACTCCACCTCCAAGACCCCGCAACGAATATCGGGACAATCCAAATAAAGACGAACAGTCCATACAAAAAAACGATGAACCTCTTTACGAAACAAGGATTGTGCCTCCGGTAAACAATCTTCCTCCAGATGGTCACTCCCCCCCACCAATCAACAAAGACCCTCAACCTGTTGCTAAGGGTCCTGATTCATACACATACAATCGACGTCCAAGACGACCGGTACCAATTACAAACGAAAATCACAGACGCACCTACCCGTCAACAGGACACCCCCCAAGTCATACAAATGCAATAGATAGCCGCAAATCACCAGATACCATACCTCCAAGACGCCGTCCACCCTCAATAGATCATGACAAACGTCCCCTCCCACCAGAGGGTGCTTCTGGGCATCTATCTACTAGTCGCAACAATCCAATAAAGCCAACCAACCCTGTTCGCAATAGTAATACAGATTCATCTGATGAAGAAAATAAAACGACCTCGGTTGATCATAGAATAGATGGCAAACGTCCAAAGCGTCGTGCACGGCGCAGATCACAAATGGCGGCAATTTATATCTTTATAATAGTTGCTGCTGTTTGTATTGGCCTCACGTCATTTGCAATGGCGTTTCCTCGTATGTTTGACCCTGACCGTCATACCGAAATTACTGCGACACCTTCACCTACCCCAACCCCAACACCTCTACCGCTCAACACTCGCAATATTAGAGGAATGGTGACGGCAATATCAGACCAACACGTAACGATGTTGGATATTGCCAATGATAGGACAAGGCATTTCACCCTCACAGATGACACTTCTATTAACAACCGTTTTGGTAACGAAATGGATCCAGAGTATCTTTTTGTAGGACATGTAATGGATGTTGCATACGATCCTGACACGCATCGTTTGTTTAGTCTACGACAAGCATTTACTCGTGATATTACACCAGCTGATTTTCGTGTAGATATTGACAACTCCACCATTACTGTAGGTAATGATATTTTCACATTTACAAGCCAAACATTAATTCTTCATCGGGGTACGCCATTTCTACTTGCAGATATTTCTCCAGACGATACAGTTACTATGGTCATACTTGATGGTATTATTTGGTTGATAGAAGTAGCATATGGACATGGATTTCTTGAGTTTACAAATATTGATGATGTTATCGAGGGCAGGGTTATCCTAGATCCTCTAGGACAGGGTATCCACCGTTTTGCCAATCTAGAAGATAGAGTAGCTCTTGCAGAAGGCCAATACCGCGTAACAGTAGAAGGCCGTAATATCGAAGCATTTGTTGCCGAAGTAGATATTGTTCAAGGTCAAACCACTACTATTGATCTTGCAGAAGTAGAGCCAAGTGCCGCCGTGTTAGAACTCACTGTTTCACCATCTGGCTCAAGGGTATATATAAATGGTGCGCTAACTTCACTTCATGCTGCATTAGAATTTGAGTTTGGTGAATCGGTAACCATTAGGGTAGAACGCGATGGGTATTACACCTATGAACGAACAGCTGATATGAATCAAGCCGTTGTTAGCATCCACATTACTTTAGAAGAAGAAACACCAGAGCCGTCTGTAGGCAATCTTTTTGTATTTTCTATGCCAGCAGGTGCTCAGGTTTGGGTTAATAATCAGCTCATCGGTACAACACCGACCGCAATAGAACTAGAGCCAGGAGTCCACTCTGTCTCAGCTTCTTTGGTTGGTTTTTATGATTACAACACAGTAATAAATGTATCGGAAGGTGAAAATAGTCTGACCCTTATAATGACCCCATTTGCAGAAGATCCATATGAATTTATTCCTATCCCAACACCGCCACCGGAGGATGATCCCTGGCAGCCACCAGATGATGATCCTTATGATCATCAACCCGGATATGGCTACGGAGACGATGACTAACATGGATGTCTTAAACTTAAACGACATTCCTCACAAGCCCGGTGTATACATCATGCGTGGCAGCCAAGGGGGTGTAATATATGTAGGTAAAGCAATCAATCTGTACAAGAGAGTACGGAGTTATTTTACAGATTCTGCCACCCCAAAAACAAAGGTACTCGCAAGCAATATCAAAACTATTGATTATGTCGTAACCGACAATGAGTTCGAGGCATTTGTTTTAGAAAACAACCTTATTAAACAGCATCAACCTAAATATAATATTCGTTTAAAGGACGATAAAGCATATCCATATATAAAAATCTGTATAAACGAACGCTTACCAAGGGTCATTTTTGCTCGTAAGCGTGGTAAGGATAAGGCCAAATAT
>Ga0123355_10003292_pt1 | contig 23101 bp, 17 predicted proteins | sample TergutEmb28metaG_3_FD_89872 | JGI IMG/M metagenome (GOLD analysis project Ga0123355, IMG submission 89872) | Embiratermes neotenicus P1 segment gut microbial communities from Petit-Saut dam, French Guiana - Emb289 P1 | ecosystem: Host-associated > Arthropoda: Insects > Digestive system > Gut ... | reverse complement strand
GTGGCGGATGCTTGTGAGTGCAGTAATGAACCTTCGGGTTCCGTGAAATGCGGGGAATTTCTTGACTAGCTGCAAACCAGTTAGCTTCTCAAGAAGGACTCTGCACCATGGAGTAAGTAAGTATATGATATGCGAGTGTTGGCCTTGCCTGCAACTTAGAAAGTCGCATTATATGGGTGTGGCATTTAGAGATTTACATGTGGAAGATGTGATGTACATGTGTGTCACTAGGTGTGCAGTTGATGTTTACTGACCTTGGCTGGCAGGAGTGTGAGTGTCTTCTGGTGCTTGTCCTGAATGTTCTAAACTGCAGGTCACTTCTGCACGATCATATGATTGTGAGCCTGGATCCTGTTTTCTCCAGATTGATCTCAGTGTCTTCCCATTCCCTTACCAGTCTTCCAGGCAGATGTCACTATTTGCAGAAGCAGCAGGTTTCTGGATTCCATGCTTCAGGCAGTTTTGATCTAGGTGTATGTATTGGTTTCATTTGGAAACAAAATTTCAGTAGTGATAGACATTCCAAGGGCAATGTGGGACTCTTGCAGATCCAGCCTGGTACGTTGTGTCCTAAGCTATATTGCAGGTGGGATAGTGTAGTCAGTATAGAGAGTACAATGTGGATCTTAAATAAATGAAATGGAAGGGCTTAGGACAGGGACATGTGGGTTGTTGAGAATATGGTATTGAACCTTCAGGTTCCGTGAAACATTGGGAATTTCTTGAGGAGCTGTTACTTCTCACCATGGGGTAGTTAGTTCATTTGTCAGTTAGTTAGTTTGTTGGCATAATTCTGTAAAGGTGAAGTTGTCCCTGTGCATGCCATGAAGGCATACAGCGGGGCTGGTGGTATAACTCCACTCATCCTTGATGTCATCATTGGATGGATATGAGTGGTCAGCCTCATGCCCTGACCACTTCATTCCCAGGGAAAGAGCCCCTTTTACCCATTAAAAAGGGGGCTGCATGGACCCTGTGTCCAGTATGGATGTTTTGGATAGGAGAAAATTCTCTTGTCCCTACCAGGATTCGAACACCAGATCATCCACTCCTTAGTGTCATCTTTATAATATGCAAAATCTGCTGGTTCTTTTGTAAACACTTACAATGTAATCATTGACAGTGCCTTTTGTTATATACACAGTAACATTTGGTGTCAGCAGTATGTTACAGTCCATCATGATGTTATGCTATGCTGTCATGAGGACAGAAGCTGTCATGTTTTTAATTTTACAGAGAACAGTTGGAGGTCATTAAAACTCTAGAGAACAATGAATTTCCATCTGCTAAACCAGATAAAAACCCACCTACACCAACAAGGATCAAACTTGTTCCAATGAATGATTCATCTGGATCTGTTCAGTTGCTTCATATGGAGATTGAAAGACTGAAGGAGGAAAATGAAAAGCTTGCCCAATCTGTCAGGGAAACAGCAAACAAGGTAGCTGTTGTGGGATTTTAGGTTCTGACTTCAGTGTCACTGAAGAGTAAATTCTGGGATATGATGCTATATAAATGGGTAAATGGGTGTGCAGTTCCCAGCATTTCAGAGCATCATAGTGCCTCTGGAAATGGGAATCACTGTGAAAATATAAGGTAGGGTAACTGATACAGTGATGCTCAGTGGAAGCTATCTGAAAGTATGGCAGTAGTAGACATGGTCATTTGAACCGTTTTTTAAGGGTAGGAAACCTGTAACATGTTCAGAACTAAAGCTATTGTCTTGTTAATTCACAGTTACCTGTTTAACCCCACAGTTTTCCATATTATTTCAGCAAGGCATTTACCAAACACAACATTGAAAAAGGGTTTCATGTGACAGGAAGTTATTCTAAATGGTATTTTTGGTGAAGATGAATTCTTATCCTCCCATGTCATTGACAGACTTTACAATCAGGTAACAGAACCAGCCAGTGCAACTTCAAGCTGCCAGTATAACAATGAAGAAGGAACATCAGCTGGATTTATGGAAGTGTCGCCTGAAATAATCAGACTGTTCCCTACAGCTGGGGGAAGAAAGGATGGAAAAAAACAGGATCCTGACAGACATGCTACAGAAGACTGATACTGAAAACCAGAAAGCTGAAAAGGGTAAAAGTAAATATTCAGAGAGAACACTTGAGAATAAAACTGTGAGGAAGCGGGTGATTACTGTTGGCAGCTGTGAGGAGGAGCATTGGGAGATTGTTGGCAGCTGTGAGGAGGAGCATTGGGAGATTGTTGGCAGCTGTGAGGAGGAGCATTGAGAGATTGTTGGCAGCTGTGAGGAGGAGCGTTGAGAGATTGTTGGCAGCTGTAAGGAGTAGTGTTGAGAGATTGTTGGCAGCTGTGAGGAGGTGTGTTGAGAGATTGTTGGCAGCTGTAAGGAGAAGCTTTGAGAGATTGTTGGCAGCTGTGAGGAGTGTTGAGAGATTCCGTTTGCAGAAATGAGTGGGGATGATGATGATGATTATGTAGAAGTGAGCAAAAAAGAAATTGTAAATGTTACTGAAGAAAGTTTTGTAGTTTGTGTTATTGCAAGAGGGGATGTCATAAGAGGAGCAGTTCTTGTTACACAGCTGAAGTAACGAATGATCTTAATGGATATGAATGTGAAAATAGGTATTACATATGGCTGGAGAACACCAGTAAATTTATCCTTGACAAAAAAAAAAAAAAAACCTGTATCAGCATTCTTTGTAGTGACATATTACAGAAGCTTCCATTCCCATTCCTAGGTGGAATGTCCAAATGCTATGCATCACAGCTGCTTTTTCCAGTTGATTTTCATGCATTTTGTGCCCTTTTAGCTGTGCAAAATGTATAAGAGTATATGTAATTGAACTTACTGTAAGTTGGATATAGCTTCTCTTTCACATTTCTCGTTCTGAATTTGTAGATGTATGAAACCAATGTTATTGGAACAATATTGATTGCAAACATTTTTCTCCTGTTAGTCCTGATGACATAAGTTGTTGCATATTAGTGTAGTGCAGTGCAGTGCTGTGCTGTGCTGTGCTGTAGACCCTGAATCCACACAGAGTGTGCAGAATAAATTTACTCTTCACTTTACACTTCTATTGAATTCTGTCCCAAGGTACAACCTTGGTCACTTTACCTTCTCGCCTATAAATGTTAGCAATAGCCAAACACACAAAGCAATGTTGAAACTTGCAACAATGAACATTTTATTGAATAAAAAATATACTTCAGTTGCCAGATAAATGTGCAACATTTTGCAGCATTTTAAACTGTACAACATATAATGCTGTTCACACAGAAAAATTGAAACCAGAAATTGACGCAAGGTACATCATCATACCCTACAGTAGTTAGAAAACTTGTTGGCATTGTGGTCATCTCCTTTGTTATGAGGATGTATGAATAAATCATGTGGATTGGCAATAGATGGAGCAGGATAAATAGAGCAATTATTGTAGAATATTACCAGTGTTTTGGATGAACATGCTGCCATAAATTATGTAAGTAGCTGAATGTGGAATATCATAGCTCATTCTTGCACACAGTTTGGCATAGCATAACCATCTGCTTCTCCATGTGTTTATGTGTGGAGCAACAGATGGCAATGTTGCGGTGGAGGTAAACTTGTTACTCTGCATGCGTGCAGGGATATTGGAGATACAGCTCAGTTTACTAGATGCAGGGGAGTGGTCTGGCCTTGCACGCTGGTTACTTTACACCTAGGGAAAGAAACCCAGGTACCCACTGGGTGGGCCCTGGATCCAGTCTTGATGTCTGGAGAAGAGAAAAATTTTTTGTGTGTGGTGGGAATTGAACCCTGGATCATCCAGCCCATACCTTAGTCATTGTACTGACTATGTTGGCCCCGCTCCCTTAATGGAAAATACATAAGTGAAAATTTTGTCTTTTAGAGAAAGAAACCTTCCATGAAACAGTTATGAGGTGTGTGCCAAAAGCTACATGACATTCTACCAAATGTAATACACCACTGTGTGCTGCTAGGGACTGCTGCCTTAATCTATTGTTAAAACCCTTAGAATTTCATTTTATGCATCAAATTTATTGCATTACAAACATGCTGAATAATTTGTTTTATTTTCCATAGAATGCCATTTATTTCATAATGTATCTTTTTCTGTTCATATAATTCTTGTGCTTTTCATAGGCCATGCTCTGCAATTTACATATTAACCTAGTCATGTAAAACGTAAGTGTATTTGTGTTGATTGTTTCCCTGCAGTTGTTGTAGCCTAGTGGAATGACAGACCTTAAGAAACAGAGGATTTGCATTAAGTTATGTTTTAACTTTTAGAAACCAGCTTCTGATTCTTATGAAACACTTAAAAAATCCTTTCATGAGGAGAACACAGTCCTTTGGATGCTGTTCATGTTTCAAAAGTGGCCAAACTTCAGCAGAGGATTTTGAACATTCATGTCACCTTTCAAATTGGACTGATCAAAATGTGACAAGAGTGTGCCACTTCATCCACTCATGCAATTAATGATGTTTTAACATTCTGGGCCAATTATGTGGTATGTGCTGATGCATTTGAACGGAAGGTTTAAACGTGTGCAGATCACTGCAACATTGTGCCTTATCTGCTGAATGACAACTGGAAACAGAAGTGACTTTCTGGGTGCAAGGACCTGCCTATTCATATCAAAAAGGACAAACTTCCTTTCTAAAGTTATAACAGGAGATGGAAGCTGGGTTTGTGGTTATGACTCAGAAACAAAGGAGCAGCATTCCCAGTGGAAGAGCCCATTGTGTGCATGTCCAGGAATGACAAGGCATGTCAGATCATACTTCTAGAATATGTTGATTGTATCCTTTTTGAGTGAGGGAATTTTTCAAAAGGTGTTTGTTCATCAAGACCAAACTGAATCGTCAGTTCTACATAGAGGTCCTAAGGGGTTTGAGGGAGGATGTCTGGAGAAAATGCCCAGACAAATGGCACACTCAAGACTGGTTATTGCATCATAAGAGTGCACCAGCCCACATGGTTTTTGTCTATTCTATAGCTTTTAACTGAGAACAACATGGTGGTGGTCCCCCACCTAGTTCCTTGAGACTTAGTCATGTTCCCAAAGATGAAAATCCAGTTAAAGGGGCAAAAATTGAAGAATACCACCAATAATGAAGATGAATCACAGACAGTGCTGGAAAGAATCATGGCACAGGGATTATAGAGGTGCTTTCAGCAGTGAGAGAGGTGCTGGCTGCAACTACAAGGGTACAATACCAACCTGTAACCAAGGTAAGTATAACACTGTTGTATCACCCCAGTCCAAATACTTTTGGCTCACATCTTGTATGTGAAATGTCTGTGTGTCATAAAGTCCCATATGGTACAGCATTCCTGAGATTTTCTTGAGTCTTAGGAGTAAAACCTCGTACGCATTTTCATTGGTGACTTCTTATCTTGTACCATACCCCTTTTATATAATAAGCTTCTTAGTGAGTGATTACTTGCTGATAGTTCTGCCAGGTGGCAGTTGTCATTATGAAGCAGTCAGTCAGAAGTACCAATTTTGCAGTTGGCACTGCAGCATCGTACTTTGTTGATGACATCTGTCAGTGAAATTGTGATTTGAGGATTTTGTTCTGTGATATGATGCTGCATCACTGGATGATCATTTCCTGATACGTTTGAACTTGAGGTGTGTGAAGATGAAGGCACTATGGTCTTTCAGAATGTTGGGAACTGCTTACTGAGCATTATGGGATCATATGACACAAGAATGGAATTTTCAACTACACCACTTAAAATCTCAAAACTATATATCCTGTTATCCATGTGGGGCCAAAACATATATGAACAGATCATCGAAATGTTGTCTTGGCTAGAGACACTGTGGAATAGCATGTGAGTGTTATGTTATCAATGCCATATAATGGGGCATGGCTAGTGTTGTACATGACACAACATACAGATTTCTCCATTTAAATGAAACTCATTTATTCCATGCACAGAAAAGTAGTCAAACCAGTCCTTTTGACTCTTTTGACCTGTGCATGATAGTTCATGAAATATATCTAAGATACCTCCTTATGAAGCTGCATGCCACTCAGATAAAGGCTCAGTATTAGTATTGTAAACAGCTGCGTAGTGGTACCTGTTTATTCATTTTGTATTTCATGTTATGTGAGGCATTTTCATCTAACCATATTGCATTGTTTCCTTCAATAGGCAAGTTTGTACCAAGAGGAAATGAACAAGTTCAGGACAGAACTTGAGGCTGCTCAACATGAGGTGTCCACTCTGAAGGAACATGCAGTAAATGCTCCTCAGCCATCACATATTCATGAGGTCCTGAATTTCTTCCTATTGAATTATCAATATAGTGGCCTTTGTTCTCATTAATAAGGACATAACTTCATCTGGCAACTGTTGCTAATCACTTCCCTTTGGCTCACTTAACTCGTTCAAATTTGACATGTAATGAACAGTTCCTGTAAACTGAAGGAAAACATTTTCAGGGCCTTCTTTAAATACATTGGGTATAAACATATTACTTTGTTAACTGCAATACACTGAATTGTGAACATGTGGGTGCTGACTGATGGCAAATTGGCATAGTAGGGAGCATTATGCTGCCTGCTATCACACAAAACATCGAAATGAATTTTGATGCAAATTGTCAGAAAAATGATGTCAGCACAACCCAACAGCATGAGTTGTTGGATAAAATGATGTGGGCACCATTGAACAGTATGAGTAGTCGGATAAAATGATGTGGGCATCACTGAACAGTGTGAGTTGTCGGATAAAATGATGTGGGCACCACTGAACAGTATGAGTTGTCAGATAAAATGATGTCAGCATAACCCAATAATGCAAGTCATCGGATAGAATGATTTCAACACCACTCATGACATATGAACCGTGTGGACCTTCTGTCATTTGCAAGTGGTTGGTTTTTATACATTTTGCATGTTTAGTTTTCTTCTATGCAGGCAACCAGTTTCAGTACAGTCGCATATTTCAGGTTGTGACAAATTGCATCACTTAGGTTTACTAGGTATGTGAAGGTCTAAACCTTTGGGATCTTCATTGTAATAACTTTCCTGGTAATTTAACATTTCAGATGTTTTGCCAAATATCTGAATAGAGGAACTAGAAATGAATGCAGTGATGGTCAACAGATTTTATGAAATCCCATCAATGTACAGTGGTGTACAAAACCCAGCTGCTACTGTATAACAACTTGTGGGTTCTGAAGGTGTAATGCCACATTATTTTAGCACTAAATGATGCTGCATGGTCAAATTATGTATTACTCTTATCGTGCAGGTAATAGCAACCACCAAAAATGCACAATACAGGGAATTCTAGTTTATTAAGTGCATTTGTTGGTTGATGTGTGAATAGCTAAAGGTCAAGTTTAGTGACTTAAAATACTGAATAATATCACAACTGCTGTGTTATTATTGTTTTCTTGGTATAGTGCATCCCATTGTGCAGAATATTTAGTGAAGAAGAAGTTTTTCAATTTGACACAAACCTTCTTTTCTTTTATTACGAGTATAGAGAATCAAAAAATAACAGGCTTCAGCTTGTATGCATTAAGCCATCTTCAAGTCTGACCTAGAAGAGTATATAAAGAAACTTTTCTTTTACAGATACTGTATATGAAAGGTTGAAATCTCAAATATTAGAGTGCTTGTGAGAAATTCAAACATATAAAGTTATGTTGTTATTAATAGGAACTTTAAAAAGGTTTATAATCCGAACTAGATGTGTGACAGCTGTTGGCGTCTGTTAGTGACTGTTCTAAACAGTTGTTGGTTGTCTGCAATTTGGTGTTTGTTGTTATTTCCTTAATAGTTGCACTTTTAAAAATACAGGAGAGGTCCAGATAAGAATAGTGCAGTGCAGAAGCATATGGTGTCAGTTGGATTAGGATTGGCTCTGCATGATTCTTACCTTGATGTCCTAGGTGTTTGTTAAATTTGTAACTTTAACATTTCAGAAGATTGCAACAAATACCACACAAGACATGGTTACATGGTTTTTAATTGGCTGTTAGTAGGGAAAAAGACAACACATACTTTGCTTGGATTTTAACTTTTTAAAGTGTTCTTGTCAACCATTTTACAATCAAGTAATTAATAGCAGTGCAGTTTTATATATGTGTATTTACTGCAAACTCTGCAAAATTTGAGATCTCAATCTGTTATATGTAGTATGTTTAAAACAAAAATTTCTTTCATGTATTCATGTGGGCCAGACCTAAAGATGGGTGGATGTGAACAGGCCAAACGTGTTGTCTGATTCTGTGCATTTGTAATAGAGGAATAAGAAGTTGTTTCAAACTGAAATTATCTTCTTTAGGCACAATCCATTAATTTAGTATCCTCTCTTAAAATAAGGTTTTTATTATACTGCTAGGCATTATTGTTCCCAATTGATGGACAACATGGCACTGGGACAGATGTATCTCCGAGTACTTCGGTTTTCTCCTTTCAGTATTATTCTGTCACTGATTGATACTCATTGATTCATGTATTACTGATACTTTATAATCTTAGCAATTGACAACTCTGCATTAAAGAAGCATTATTATTGATGTTTAAAGGTTGAGAACCAGTTGTGCACAGTAAAAAGCTTACTGGCAACCAGTCTGGAGAAGTCTGCCTCAGAGCAGCAACAGCTTGAATTGGAACTCTCTGCTACCAGAGAGAAAGTGTCTGAAGTCCAGTCTCAGCTCTTGCTTGCAGAACAGGTGGGCTGTAACTGAATTATATTTCATGTTGTCAACATACATTCTATGAAGATAAAAACAAAAACTTTGGTAGTCACTAGTAAGGACACTGGTTTGGAAGGAAATGCTGAGAAGCCTAAGTACATTTTCACATCTCATGAACAGAATGCAGGGCAAAATTATCAACATAAAAGATAGTTAATCACTCTCTTTAAAATGCATCATAGTAAAAAATTTGGGAATGATGCTTAACAAATAAAAATTGCATGGTGTGTGAAGAAATGTGAGCAGATTAAATTCAGGGATTGCCTGCTACCAAAATCTTTGTGTCTTCAGTATGCCATCTAGCAACAAAGTGGCCAACATACAACAAGATTTTTTTTTTTTTTGCATGGAAGTTTATGTTTCACATTAAGGAAGGAACAAACCCCAAAATGCGTTGTAAGATTAGGGTGACGAGGAAGTCACTTTGGCCTAAGAGGGGGAAAATAACAAGAGAATGCAGAAAATTATATAATGATGAGCAGCAGTGATTGTCTGCTGAACATTTAGGGTAAGACGGGCAGGGCATGTGTCACATACAGTGGGAAGAGAAATACATACAGGGTTTTGGTGGGAAAACCTGAAGGTAAGAGACCACTTGTAGAACCTAGGCATAAATGGGAGGATAATATTAAAATGTATGTTAAAGAAATAGATTGGGATGTTATGGACTGGATTAATGTGGCTCAGGACAGGGACAAGTGGTGGCATGTTGTGAACACGGTAGTGAACCGGCGGGTTGCACAAAATGCTGGCAGTGTGACTGTCCAACGAACCATTAGCTGCTCAAGACAGTAGTTACATTAGGTACATGTGACTTTTGTAAACTTGTCATACAATAAGAGAATATTTGACACTTTTTAAATACATTTATATTATTAGCAAGCAGTAACCTTTAGGATTGCAATGAGCTGATCTCTCATCCAGAGGATTCTTACTGACTGGTGCGTCATTGTGTGTGATCTAGAAACCTCGTGAATGAGGAGGCCCTGCCCCACTGGGGGCTGTCAAGCCAAAAACAAACCTGTAAGATTAAATGAGTGTTTCTGTGTTGTTTTGGGGTGGTTTCACAACAAATAGTTGCACAAAGTGCCAAATTGTTTATTACTGTCCATCTTTCCACATGTAACAAGTCCAGTTTCATTTCCATGGCTGTCCATGTGGCTCTTGTGCTGGACAGAGTGGCAGTGGGACAGGTTTTCCTCCAGTCACAGTGATTATCCCACCAATGCTCCATCCTCACATATTCACCCATCGCCACCACTGTATCATCACAGCAGTTGACACAAACAGTCAGTTCGCACCCAATGGATTTTTTTAAATAAGAAAATATACAGGAATGTTTTACATCAGCTAAAATCTGTGTCTCCATTTCAGTTATAATAAAAACTTATTAGATGAAAGTTGTGTTTTTCATACCAGTTTTTCATTTTAAATGCCTCCAATTCTCTTTGCCAGTTTTGGAAGTTGTTTTTGAAACCAGATCTTCATGTTAAATATCATAATGGTATTTCACCACAGTTTTTTCTAAATTGAAAATTCCATGGCCACACAAACTGGGCAAAATTGGAAATAAGCACTTAACAGATAATTTAAATTATTGAATGCATTGCAGGAACTCGAACACAAATTCAGCCAGACAGCCGTATATATCAACATGAAGAAAATCCTGAACAAGAAGAATGAACAAATTAAGGATCTAAGGAAGAAACTGCAGCAGTATGAACCTGATGAAAATGCTGATGAATAATGGGATGAAATTTATGTTCACAATATATATATATATATATATATATTGTATACTGTAATTCTCACAGCAACCTAGTCAAATATCAAGGATGTTCAATAATTAAGGTTCCCTAGTCTTAAAAAAAGGAAGTAATTACATTGGTACAATGTAGCTCATTTATTCCCCTGTAATATCATTATTCTTCAGCATAGTCCCTAAGTACTTTGATGTGTTTCTCCCATATTGGCAACAGTTTAAAAATTCTGTCACAGTAGAAATTTTGCTGTTGAATTTGCAACCCTTTTCAAACAGCCATTTCTGCTTCTTCATTACTGCCAAATCATTGGCCTCCCAAATGTTGCTTCATTCATTTAAAACCAGTTTCCTACATTCATGCTGTGTTCACATGCAACACTGGATTTCCTGGGCTTACCACTGTGACCAACATCATGGATGTGAAACCATTTTAAGCTCTGCACCATTCTTACTATGCCATTACCTCTATGAATGATGAATGTGGAGTAATTTTGAATGGAAGAATATGTTTCACCCCTAAGAAGCAAGTCACACTACCATGACTGAGCTACCATTGTTATTGCCATTGCACATCAATTTATCCCCTGTACAGCATCTGAGTGACGACTGTTATGCCATCTTCTGCATGTTACCCCACTACAAATGCTACCTCATGCCCCCAAAATAAAATTCTAGCAGAAGTTGCAGACTGGGGAGCCTCTCTTGTTGACATGCCTCATATATAGCACAGTGCACCACCATTTGCCTTTTACTTGAGTGATTCCGTCCAGGAATGGTGCCCCATGTCATAGATACAGTTGTAGCAAGATGAAGTGATCTGTGAAACTGGAGACAAAAACTGCAGTTTTACTTTGTGTGTGTTATCAACTTGAAGTGGACGTCAGGTACGCATATTTTATTATACCAATTTAGCCCAGCTTCCTTTGTCATTTTTGTGAATGCTGATAATTTTCAGAAGAAATTTTAAATGAAAATGGCTAGCAGTATAAATTTTTATGAGTTTGGTTCACCCCAAAAACCATGAAGGCTGATCAAAAATATCTGGTACAACATTTTCAACAGAGAAACTACTAATAGCATTTAAGTGAGAACCATGTACTGTTTTTTGCAGCATCTGATGCTGCGTACCAGAGGAGCAGGTGGCAGGATGGCGTGGTCTTGTGCAAGGTGTTTGTCCATTGCAGTGTGAAGTGGATGTGTTGGAGCAACACAGTTTCATTAAATTCTGCTGGAAGCATACAGGTTGCTATGCTACAAGAAGCATTTATAGAAAATTGAGTTGATCCAAGGCAAATTGAGCATTATTCCCATTTTAAGAGTGGCTGGACCTCTAGTGAGATATCAGGAAAATGCCATACTACAATCAGACTTACAGCTGTCTACAGGACAGTTCAGCAATGCCTGTGACATGCAGTTCATCAGAAGTGGCCTCATAAATGGTCTCCAGTACCTGCATACAGCACCTTAACAGTGGTGTCCAGCAGCCCTAAGTATCAGGGAGTTCTTGGCCAAGCACAGCATCCCAGTGGTTCCCCATCTACCTTACTTACCAGATTTGGCACTCTGCAACTTCCTCTCTCAGGCTGAAGGTCACCCTGAAGCGGAAGAGATTTCAGCTCACAGCATAGTTAAGACTAACTACAACTTGGCAGGTGCAGGCCATTCCAGAATAGGACTATGACAGAGTGCTGTAAAGTGGAAGGATTGTTGGAATCAATGCATGGAGTCTGGAGGATCCCATTTTAAGGAAACCACAGTAACTTGAAAATACTTTAGTTTTAACTACGCACATGCGCACGCACACACACGATACTGAAGTGTGCAATTTATGCAGTCACATAATTAAAATAAAATAAATCCTGTATTGATTCCATTTTTCTGGGTTATGACACTGCATCAACAGGTAATTGGATCCCAGCATTTCAAGGTAATGTTGTACCCTCCGTGATAAGGTTCTTCAAGGACCCATCAGCCGTAGGTGAGATCACTGTGCTCCCTTGAAACAGGTTCTGATTTTGCAGCAACACATCATATCCAGGAAGAATGGTGTCTGTAGCCACACTGCTGCACAAATCTTGTAACAATTCACAAACTAAATGGTATTACACTTTTTCAGAACCTTCGGTTTGTACACATAATTTGGTGTTTGTTTTTTGCATTGTATTGACTTTCACATGTCAAGTTAAATGTTACCTGTTATTGTTTACACATATTAAATGCATGTAATAAAAGAAGTCTCATTATTTCAACACAGGTTAAGAACCTGGGTCTTTTATATGAATATTAAAATAAGTATTTCAGCTAAAAGTGTCATGATTTGTACTGCCCACCAAATATTAGGGTGATATGAAGAAGAGAAGTACCTTACGGGGGTTTGGTAGGGAAGCCTGAAGGACTGAGGACAGATGCATTCACTACACTAAATGGCAAGAAATTAAAACGGAATGTAAGTAGGATGTGTGTGGGCTGGATGAATGTGTATCAGGACAGGGGCAAGTGGCAGGGTGTTGTGAAGACAGACCTTCAGGTTCCATGAACTTAGGGAGCATTTTGACTAGCTGAGGCACTGTTAGGTTCACAAGGATCTGCTCCATGGAATTAGTACTTAATACACATAACTCCAAACAGTGCTGGCATACAGAATAAGTGACTTGGCCATCATACCCACACAAGTAACACTATGTCCACATCATGTAGGGCGTGGGATAGTGGAGATGCAACTTCATGGTTTCCTTAGTCTGGCACTAGACATGCAAGTGGTCATTTTCACTGCTGGAGAATGGGGCCCTAATACCGACTCTGTGGGAGGCTGGGGGCCTCGGAAACATGCTGGACAATTTTGTGAACAGAAAAATCTCTTGTCCATTGGAAATCAAACGATTCCATGGTCATTCATCCTGTAGCCTCATCAATAAAATGGAATATGACCCTCACAACTATTGCACACAGCGGCACATGAATGCCTTGAAGATTTAACATTGCACGTTTTCCAAGCACCTATATTACACGCACAAACAAAACCAAATTGTTGCACTGTATTATTTAATTATTGGCTACTTCTCTGACATGTTTTGGCCTTACATAATAGGCCATTTTCAGGGAGACTTCTATATCTGCAGCGTTTGTTTCAACTTTGACTATTAGCACTGCCCACATAGAAGTCTCCCTGAAGGTGGCCTATTTAGTCAAGCTGAAAAATGTCCGAGAACTAATCAACAAATAAATGATACAGTGCAACAAGTTGGTATTGCTTCTTTGTGCACTTTCAAGATCTTTGTGATGGGAAACATCTTTTTCTTAGAGGTAAAAAGGTAGGCTCTCCAAATGACATAGCACCATGTTCCAGAAGACCTGAATCCTCAGATACAATGCTGTGAGAACATAAAAACCTACAGCCTGAAGATGATGGCATGTTGGTCGAAACATGGCTGTAATGCGAATACATACCCATTTATTACTGTGTAGTGGGGATGCACAACAAAGCAGAAACCTATTACTCAGTGGGAGATTGTGATTTTATGACCAGCATGTCGTCTCCCCTTACAGCATTTTTCCACTGCACAACAAACTCCACCCAATGTTGCAAATGCAATTTACTTGGACTGCACTTCTTCCTGATCAACTAACCAACATTCTGACTGATATTATACTTTCAATCATTCTTCGTAAGTCACGAATTACATAAAACGCTGTACAGCACCCTTGAACCTGCTTGAGACCTAGCTTTGAAATCCTCGTAACATGTCCAAGTCTTAGTAAAATATATTTAGATAATTAGCAAAATATACTCATTTAGAACAGAATTTTGTACATGTACTGATATTATTATCCTGAACTTCAAGAAGTGAAAGAGTGCAAACCAAATGAAACAGAGACCAAACTAGGGAAGACAGTGAGTAGAAAAATGTCTGAGAAGAAATATATTATTCTGGAACAGATATTGGGCATGGAATCAGGGCAGCAGCCAACAGACCAACGCACTGTCCTGCAGGACAAGTTGGCTGAAGGCAGGTGCATCTGTGCACTACCGGCCGGCCAGAAGGAAGCAGTCAGTCCTGTGGGAGCTTGCAAACCAACAGGATAGCTTTAAAAGTGGAGGGGAAACAGCTGCAAGGAATGGGGGTAAGGCTGAGGTTCAAATTTTTTAAGGCATGTGAAGAGCAATCATGCTGAATGCAGGAAGTGAAAAGCCTACAGCATGTGTCAAACTCAAGTGTTACCTGACCAAATACTAAGATTACACTGAACATAGCCTAACCAAGACCAGACAATATCAGGCGTTCAATCTGCGTCTCAAAGTTGCCTGGCTAAAAGGCTCAAGTGGAGGAAAGTTGGAAGTTTGGTGAACCTCATGCCACGGCATATCCACTACAGGTCTCCCAAAATCCTTCACGGAACAAACAAAAGACTTCTGACTTCCTCAGGCAGGAGCCATCCTCATGCTTGCACTGTTCAATGCTGTATGAAGGGCCCTCTTGCTGAACTGGTGAGCAGGCACAGCTATGGGGCAAGTTAAATAAATTCTAGTTTCCTAGGTCATAAAACTTAAATGAGAAGTCATTACAACATTAAACATGGCTCTTTTGTTCCAATGAACTACAATTATTTCTCAGCACAATCCTCCAGCAGAATGATGCATTTGTATCATCCTGGTACAAGGTTAACAATTTCAGTGTGGTAGAAATTGAGCTCTTGCATTTGCAACCACTCACCAACAGCAATTTCCACTTCTTCAGTAATGTGGAATCCGCAGTGAAGCAACACTCAGGGGGGTTTGTGATAATAATGAATAATTCCATCGTAATGTAAATTTGGCTCTTACATTTGCAACCATTCATGAAGAGCCATTTCCACTTCTTTATTGTGGCATCAGCACTGAGGCAACTCTGAAGAAGCTGCAAATTCCACAATGAGGAAGTGTAAATGGCTGTTCAATGACTGCAAAAGCAAGCCCAACTTCAACATAATTCTGAAACTTGTACCACCATGGGACAAACATATCAATTAGCACAGATTATGTTAAAAAATTATATTGGCATAAATTACCTCAGGTGAGTATCATAATGACTTGTAATTTAAGTGGTATGACACAGGTAACCTTAACTGAACATCCACATTTGTACGAAGTGTTGCTTCCCCAACCCAGTCTGTGGATCTATTGCCTTTGCACCTAACCTCACCTGCTTCAATAGAAAAAATGGATTTATAAAAATAATAAAACCAATCTTTTTTAATATTTTCTGTTTATATATTTTTACACAAGTCACAGTAATAATAACACAAGCATTAACGTTTCCTGTGCAGCTGCAGTGAATTTCTCCTGAGCCATGCGGCACGTCTTGATCCTCCAATAGTTTGGCTGTAGCGATGTCCTTTACCCAAACCTCGTGATTTGCGACCTGCAGATGTTAAGCCACGTAATTCACGATGCTTCATGACAGACGTGCATATCCAATTGGCCTTGGGATCGTGACGAATGGCCTGCAATAAAAAAAACAACTTTCTAACTTAAAACAACAAAAGTTCTTGATTATCTTGCAAAACAATATCTGTCAGCAGAGAGATGTTCTTAGTTTTGATCTGCTGAAACATGTTCCTCTCCAATATCAGACGGGATAAAAACATACATTTAGCAGTGTGACTTGGTCCCCGACTTCTATGCACTAAGAATCAAATGAACACTGCACAGCACAGCACAGCCTATTAGTGCCAACATCCACAATGGGCCCACATCGGACACCCAGTGCTGTCAATTCAGCTATTACTTGTCCTCACATCGCATTTCCTGCCACAGTGATGGACACGAAGTTAACAAGTATGGCATGCAACATGGGCGAGAGCTGAGTGGAATTTAACACTGAATACAGAGCTAGGCAAGCCACAGAGCTGTTGGATATTCAGAAGATGAGGAAAAACTCTTGCCCCTAGCAGTATTCAGACCCCCCTTGGGGTGCCCACAACACAGCCTGGTCACTGTGCCAACTGAGCTAAAATATCACTGCTGACCCCAACTGGATTGTCCACACCACAGCAAATTTAACATCCTGCCATACTATATATATATATATATATATATATATACACACAATTTTATCATTCTTTTGTTTCAGTAATTTTCATGTTGGACATACAGGAACCCTAAATTCAACTGTCCAACTCCAGCAGTTGAAAGTTATATTCAGCTTGTACAGGTAGTTGAAGTTCTAACTCATCTTGTCTGGCTAGTCATACTGACCTTATGTGATGGGTCCATCAAGATAACTTCATAATATTTGTAGGAAGAATCCTGTGCAACCCAGTATGAATTCAGAACACGCAAACCTCCACATCGTCTGCCAACACGTTCCTGGAAATGCACATTCAAACAGACTGTAATGCCACATCCACAGACAGTATACAGTCAAAGGCATAAGCATATTTGATATCAGACATCCAAGGAAGAATAATGAGTTCATCATCACTCACATATGTTGACATCATCACATATAAAAAACAGTAAAATTCCAACAATAAGGCGAGTGCCAATCACTGGCTTCCGGACTAATGGAGCTGTACCGTACAACATTACTTTAAACCGTGACAGAACAAAAAAACTGCCCAGTATTACTACTCAGTGCCTTATGTCATGATTGAGACACTTAAGTCACCAGTCACTTAAATGTAACGGGCCAAGTATGATCCTAGGCCGTCCTACGTGGCATTTGTGGTGGTCAAAGAACACTGGGTCAAGCTTTTCTCAGAGTGCCTGTTTTCCTGTCAGCATCTTTCAACCAATGCTCTATATTCATTAACTCAACTGCCACTGACAGTACATAACTTTAACAAATCACAGAGCTGCTAAGACATATCCTTACAAAATAATTCAATGAGTGAATCCAGTCAACTGTTTTCCACTGTATAAGGAAATGAAGATCAATGCACAGTTTGAAATAAACAGAGAAAACCTTCTGTCACGGTACAGACTGCAGCAAACTGACACAAGAACAGTCCATTCTACCAACACACAAAACTGTGGAATGGCACATCCTTGGTGTATGAAACAAGCTACATGCATCTGGGCAATGGAGTAACATCTACAGGCACATAACACACGCCTTATGGAACCAGAGGTGTTATCCTTGCCTTCAAACCAGTACTTCTTGTACTCAACAATAACATGAGCCAGATGAATGCAGTCCGCACTTCCACTCATTTTTAACGCAATGCTCAACAGCACCCCCCATTTAAATTCAAGTCTCTTGCAGATCACTATGGCCATTTAAGTCACCATCAAAGGGTTAATGCCCCCACCCCACCCATTTTATCCTTCTTTAATTAATGACCACAATATGTGGTGATCAGCAGAGTACAAGGGGGGACCCAAACATAACCGGAATTATTTTTTTATAATGGTTTATTAGGTTTTATACTATTACAACTCTAGTCTCCTTCAAAGTACTCTCCTTTAGACCCAATACACTTGTACCAACATTTTTTCCCACTGCTGAAAACATTTCTGGAACTCTTCCATGCTGATGTTGTTCAAGACCTCCAGCATTTTCTTTTTCACTTCCCTGACACCAGCAAAACGTTTCCCTTTCATCTGGCCTTTCATACGAGGGAACATGAAAAAGTCGCACAGCGCAAGTCAGGTGAATAGGGAGGATCAGGGATAACCGACATGTTTTTGCCATAAACTGCTGCACACACAAGGCCATGTGAGCAGGGGCATTGTCGTGGTGACGGAACCAATCGCCGCCACTCCACATTTCTGGTCGTTTTTTCCGTACACCAACGCGTAATATTTTGAACACCTTCGAACAAAATTGTTGATTCACAGTTTGTCCGGGAGGAACAAATTCCTTGTGCACAATTCCAGTAGCACCAAATAAACTAATCAACATGAACTAAACATGTCGGGCCTTCATTGCCTTTGGAGAATCAGGAGTATTCCATTGGCTTGATGCTTGTTTTGTTTCCGGGTCGCAACTGTAGCACCAAGTCTCATCTCCAGTCACAACTTTCAAAAGAATCTGTGGGTCATCTCCAACTTGTTCCCTTAAATTGTAACGAACATTCAAACAATTGCTTTTTTAATCCTGTGTCAACAACCGAGTAATGAATTTTGCAGAAATGCATTTCATATTCAAATCTTCCATTAACATTCGCCGACACGAACTCAAAGACAAACCGGTTATCTCAGAAATCTCGTCAATGGTCTGACAACGATCTGCGTTGATTGCGTTGCGAACTTTTTCAAGATTTTCATAATTTCGGCAGGTTGAAGGTCGGCCAGATCTTGGCTGGTCCTCACATGACATTTCACCCCCTTTGAAATGCGAATAGTGCTCGTACACTTCAGTCTTACTTACAGCTTCTTGCACCATTAAAACAGTTTCAGAAGCTGATTTCCCTAACAGAAAACAAAACGTCATGCACAGCCTTTTTTCTTTATTACCAGCCATCATAAGAACTTCCTGGCAGGCACTTAGAAAAAAGCCACAAAAACAATAACAGTCAACCTAGATTGACGCCGCGTGGCAGACTAACAGAGTATTGTGTTGACTCGCAATACCGAGCGGCACATCATGTAACTACTTCTAGTTCATGCGCCATATTTAAATTCCGGTTATTTTTGGGCCCCCCCCTCGTATTAGGTTCCCATTATCATTTCTGGACTGTCCTGTTACTGTCTCTACAAACATAACAGAAGAGAAAGTTCGTTCCTGGAAAATGGCTAGCAACAAACAGAGGCACACAAAAAGATGGAATGAAGTTAAAGGAAAAGTCAAAATACAGAAAGCACAGAAGAAATTATATGCACCAATAGTGAGGAAGATAGACAAGTGTATATTTTGAAGAGAAATGAGGCTAAAATAGTAGTAAGGCACGCAAAAACAGAAGTATGGGAAACTTCGGCTAGGAAAAAGAAGCGAATGACTGGCAAAGTCCAAAATGTATTTGGCACACAGTGATAAACTTGAAAGGAGGTTACAAGAAACAATTAAGGAATGTGAGAGATGGGGACACAATGTAAAAACAAATATTGAGAATATAATAGAAGTATGGAAAGAATATATACAACAGTTTAAAAGAGAATAATAGGGACGAAATATCCATGGTGCTATCCCCAGAGGTATAAATAATAATGATGGATGAAGAAGAAGAGGAGGAGGAGAAGAAAGAAAAAGAGAACACTTGATTACAATACATTGTGAACTGTACACATAAAGCATTCCAGGTTTAACTTGTTCTCTATTCCACATATGATGTTCTCACAGTAGGGTTGCCAAGAATTCAGGAACTCTAGGTGACAAGTAATTACCAATATTGTAGAGGACATATGCTTGACCCATCGAAATGATGGTAAAATGAGCCTCCAAAACACTGGCAGCCACTTGTGTAACAATTAGTGTCTCTTCCCAAGAGACCTCAAGTGTGTGCTCTGCATGTCTTCATGATAACCCACATTTTAATCTGTTAACTTTGGCACACTTCTGAAGGCCATGTCTTCTGTATTATATTTGTCGCACATTCTTGTGGTGAAATGTTTACACACCATCCTCAACAACAGTATGTGACAGTTTCCGTATCCTTTTGTGGTGTGCGTGTGCGCGCACGCATGTATGTTCACCCAACAAATTAACAACAACAGTAGCAACCAAACAGTGTCTTACTCCTACTGCTCATTTTCTCTGTCCTTTTCAATGATGGTTGAACCCTTTGACGCCTAACGATGACTATAGTGGTTGTACCGCACCGCTAACCTCTAAACGTTGCATTTTATATATTTATTCAACAAATATAGGTACTGAATATTTCAAACATGGTATATACTCTCCATTTTTTCCTCTTCAAAATGCAGTTTGTTTCATAAATCTAACATATTTGGTTCCTGTATTATTTACATTTTATATAGAGGTGTGCTAAAATTAAAAAAAATAATTCCGGCACCAAAAGGTTAATGCAGACATGTTGAAAAGCACTGGCAATAAAGCTCTTTGTCTCAGATTATTCTAAATAGGATTACAGATTAAGCAATATATGGAATTAAAATGACCACAAAATCATAAAATTTGACACATTCAAAATGCGGTTTTCATGAGTCTTGGGACACATACAAAATACTGCATCCCAACAAGGCATAACTGATATCTCATTACTATTTGAACAGAAATGTACCTTTCAAATATGACTACTTCAATTGTAAACAAACACATACTGTAGCAGTATATGTTGATGTTTCCTGAATAGACAGACAAAATCACAACACGAAGATGGCTAAAAAATCCTCAAAAATGCAATAAAATACAAATATCTGGGAAAAACAAGAACAAAACAAAACTGTGTACATGAAGAATTTAAGAACAAATTACAATTCTGGGAATGCCCACAACCAATCGCAAAGAATATCTTGTCTTCCCCTTTTCTATGTCCCAGTATAATGATCAGAATGCACAATACTTTGCCTTTTGTTTCACATGGGTATGGAACTTTGTCTCTAAATTTAGGGCAAGAACACAAGAAAAGAGCAGCTGAAAACAGTGCTGAGGAATATATGTGTGCGCCTAACAAGGAAAAAGTAACACGAGACTGGAATAAAACTACATTAGGAGCTTCACGATTTCAACTTCTCACCATGTGTTACTCAGGTAATCAAACCACGGATACAAGCTGTGCCTGTGCCGCGATGGTGGTGAATAAAAAAGCACGCAAGGTTTGGTGCGAAAACCTAAAGCGGCAACCTGGAAGACCTTGATATGTCACGATCTTATCACAACAGATCTTAAGAATTAGAATTGGAGGTGTGGACTGGATGCATATGACTCAGACAATGACAAGTGGTGTGCTCTTGTGAAAACAACAACCAACTTACAGGTTTTACAAAATGCCAATAATGTTTATCAGCTTCTCAAAAGGACCACTGGCCATGAATTATACATACTTCTGCAACAGACTGCAAGTTGCGAGTAGGTTTAAGCTGGTTCACACCATGACTTTTGGGTTTACCAAATGTTGCTCCCTTTGGTACTGGACGCTTACGACCTCCCCGGCGGACACGTACACGGTAGATGACAAAGCCTGGAACACATAACACTCAAGTGGCTCAAATTCTCAGTTTCATGTGTCTGCTCTCAGTGCTGTTCACTTCCATCCACATTTCTGTAACCTCAGCCATACATAATCCTCAATGAAAATATAGGAGTGGTGCATGTACAACTCATCACTGATTTTCTTTATCCGATTCCTTTCACTTTTAATTTCGTATGTAAACATACCTTGCTTGGCTTTATAGCCCATTCTGCGAGCTTTATCTGGACGTGAAGGCCTTGGAGCTCGGTGCATCGTTGTCAACTGGCGATACTGCCAGCATCTGATACGTAGCAAAAATCTCATAACGTCACTTTGTTTCTTACGGTAAAGCTCCTGAATATACTTGTAGGCCCCCATGGCGACGGAGTGGGCCAAATGCTCCGACTACGTAATCTTCACTGAAAATAGCAGTGCATTTACCAAAGCTACAATCCCCAACTTTAAATTTGTAAAACTAAACATACATCACTGCAACATTCAGCATGCCAACAGGGAATATTTTACCGAAATCCAAAGTATAAATAGGCACAACTGGCTCGAAATATCCTAGAAATACTTTAAGATATATATTTAAAATTCCATTACCGAAACCAATTACTTATTAATACTTCAGATTCAAACGATTCACCAGAATGTTTCAACTACACTATTCCACTCACCCACCACACCATGAACACCGGAACGGGAAATAGAGGTGACGCCGGAACTAATAACTACACCACGGTACACAATGGATGTATAACATTCATAGATACAGTTATTAACTCAGCAACATACCAAAAACATCCTTATACCGTAAATTAAGAAAAGATTTCAACCATAATTAATGCTACAAATCTTAAAGCTTTGCTTACATTTAGCAACGTCCAGGTTTTATATATTGACTGTGTCTAAACAAACAGTGGGTTACGTTCCCATTAACGAGATGTATTCACCATAGCCCGCGAAATTCAAGTTTATCGACGTGGCCGTGCGAAGGAGGATACTTATTCCATACAACAGAGTCCTACCTGAGAAGCTAACCGGTTCTCAGCTAGTCATGAAATTTCCAGTATTTTACAAAACCCGAAGATTCATTACCACAGTTAAAATGCACGCCACCTGTCCCTATCCTGAGCCAGATCAATCCAGTCCATGCCCCACTCGCAACTTGTAAATCCATCTTAATATTATCTTCCAATCTATGCCTGGGTCTTCCATATGGTCTCTTTCCTTCAGGTTTTCCCACCACAACCCTCTTCCGTGTTACATACCCCGCGCATCTCATTGAGGCAGAGATAATTTCATCCAGAAAACAATTTTTCTCTCCAAACAAAAATAGTCTTATGTAACGATTCTACATTGCATGCCCATTGCGGTGCTGTGTCCATCCAAATAAGTGATCGAGTCCTAAGAGAGAGCAAGGAAAGCATTATCACAAAGGGATTTTACCTGAAAATGCCACATACCAATTAACTAACGAAATTTTGTATGCACTAAATAATAAACTACAAATAGGCGGTATATTTTGTGATTTGGAAAAGGCGTTTGACTGTGTAAATCACGAAATATTGT
>Ga0123355_10003291_pt1 | contig 23103 bp, 7 predicted proteins | sample TergutEmb28metaG_3_FD_89872 | JGI IMG/M metagenome (GOLD analysis project Ga0123355, IMG submission 89872) | Embiratermes neotenicus P1 segment gut microbial communities from Petit-Saut dam, French Guiana - Emb289 P1 | ecosystem: Host-associated > Arthropoda: Insects > Digestive system > Gut ... | reverse complement strand
TATGCTGCCACAACACCTCGTTTGCAAATACGAATTGAATTGTAAATACTGCAATATAACTTTAGCAAGGAACAAAGCTCCCTAATGTTGATCTGACAAGATCGAAACATGTCGGAGTGTTTTAAAGTGTTTTAAAGTGTTTTATGTGAAATTATATGTGCATTCGTTGATTGATAAATTGAAATGGCTTATGTCCATTGATTGCTTTTAGCGATGTATACTCTTGTCAGTCACCCGCGACCGAATGAACGAGAAAAGCAGAATTTCTGATAAAATTAGCGTCCTTTTCAAATTTCGAAATATTTTTAGAAGATCTAAAGCAAAAACAACCAGAGTTTCAGAAACACTTCATATTTCTTCATGGTTTTTTTTTCAATTTTAGCACACAGTATATAAAATATGAAGAATACAGGAACCAAACACGTTAGAATTATGAAACAAACTGCATTTTGAAGAGAAAAAAACGGAGAGTATATAAAATGTTTAAAAAATTCAGTACCTATATTTTTTGAATAAATATATAAAATGAAACGTTTAGAGGTTAGCGGTGCGGTACGACCACTATAGTCGTCATTAGGCGTCAAAGGGTTAATACGTGTTACGATTCTTTCCAGTTAAGCATCCCAACACTCCAGCATCGTCCTAAAATACACAGAACAAATATCTACGTCTTTTTCCCTCATAAATGTGAGCATGAATATAAAATATTATTTAATATTTATTAATTATTGTCTGGGGACCGCGGTAGCAGAGTGGTTAAGGTGCTGTGCTACAAATCGCAAGGCCGCTGGTTCGATCCCAGATGGTGTCAGTGGATTTTTCATTGACATAAAATCCTTCCGATCGTACTATGGCCCTGGGGTCGACTCAGCTTACAACAGAAATGAGTAACAGGATTATTTCCTGAGGCTAAAGTCGGCCGGTGCTTAAGGCTGACAGACTTATCATCATCCTGTGCCGTCTTCACGAAATCTGAGAACCTTAACTTCCTGGAACATTCTGGGCCACTCCAGGCCTGTAACGGGACAGCTTTACCTTTTAATTATAGACTTCTTTGTTCAGCGAAACTAAACAACCCTCGAAATCACAGACTGCGACTTAACTCTTTCCCCTTTCTCCACCTGATAAACAACCACAATAACTAATACATCACGGATTCAGAGGGGGACATGTGGAAGTAATGATAGAACCGTACGAAGATCTAACATTTGAAAGCTTGTCAAGAGATCCCGGTGCCCGACGAAAAGCGTCAATTTATAATCAAGAAATCTAAAGACATTAACGTTACGCAGTTAGGGTTAAGACATAGAATGCTGGAAGGAAAGCCTCCCATTGAGAGAGTGAAGGTCCCTGGACGTTTTAGACAAGCGATAGCATGATTGATGAATACGGGCGTATTCAGAAAGGGCTTCAGTGCGTATGCATATTACATGCGGAGTTTGACAACGATGCCTGTACCATGAATGTACAGTCTTTCACACCCTGTCACAAGATTATCTACCACAAACTTTAACATTTATAAAACATTAGCTAAATCGGAGTAGCATCAGTAAATAATGCTGTAGAGTCTCTGAAATGAAAGAACGACCAAGCGAAGAACTACGTAATATTGGACTACATGTATTTAAAGATTATCCTGTTGTAAAGCTTCTGAAATGTTTTAACATAATGTGTACTATAACTCTTACTGTAGCACCGTGCATTTTCGTAGAGTCACTTCAATTTATCAACCAATGAATGCGCATATAATTTCACATAAAACACTTTAAACACTTCAAAACACTCCGACATGTTTCGATCTTGTCAGATCATCATCATGGAGCTTTGTTCCCTGCTAAATTTATATTACAATATCCACGATTCAATTCGTATTTGTAAACGAGGTGTTGTGGCAGCATATCATGTTGTGTGGGAATGTGTTGTGGAGCAGTGGTTAGGTGTGCGTCGTACGACGCACACCTAGCCACTGCTCCACAACACAACATGATATGCTGCCACAACACCTCCTTTGCAAATACGAATTAAATCGTGGATATTGCAATATAATTTTAGCAAGGAACAAAGCTCCATGATGATGATCTGAAAAGATCGAAATATGTCGGAGTGTTTTGAAGTGTTTTAAAAGTGTTTTATCTGAAATTATATGTGCATTCGTTGGTTCAAAAAGTGAAGTGATAATGTCTACCATTTGCACTAGATCCATATACCGTTCCCACATCTGTTATACAGGAAAGAGTAAATGCTGTCTGGTATATCGAACACTAAATAGACTTCTATTCGAAGGTTGAAATCTCGATCGGAAAACCCATAGGGCCAGCAGGATAGCTTAGAGTTATACTAACCGGCCTGTTAATAAGGATGCCATGAGTCGAACCCAGGTTAGGCCACGTGGGTAAAATGTTGAAAGCAGTGACAATTAAACGTGATTTGCTCCGAGAACACTTGCTTTTCCATTTAACCAGTAGTATATATTAATTCTTCCACCATCTGAGGTGTAAAATTATCAACTAAAAACAGCCTCCGGATTTTAATCTAGCCTATGAGTTTACTGTGGTTTGGCTTACAATACCCACATTTATGAAACGTATACTGTATTAGGTCTATACAGAACTATAGTTTTGTCTGTTGTTTTGTATAGGTGTGAAACTTGGTCGTTGGCATTGCGGGAGGAAAGAAAGCTGAGGTTGTTTGAAAACATGGTTTTGAGGAGAATATTTGGACCTAGGAGGGACGAGGTAACGGGGGAATGGAGGAGATTGCATAACGAGGAGCTAAATGATTTGTACTCCTCACCCAATATTGTGTGGGTGATAAAATGGAGAATTAGATGGGCTGGGCATGTGGCGGGTATGGGTGAGGAGAGGGAAGTATATAGGTTCTTAGTGGGGAAACCGGATGGAAAGAGACCACTGGGGAGACCTAGGCGTAGATGGGTGGATAATATTAGGATGGATCTCCAGGAGGTGATATGTGGGTATATGGACTGGATAGGGCTGGCCCAAGTTAGGGACAGGTGGAGGACGCTTGTGAGTGCGGTAATGAACCTTCGGGTTATATACACCCTCCCCCGCCACCACCTACTGACCACTAACCGCCCCGCACGGGCACACCACTTCCTATTGGCTCGGCCACTTCCCCGCTCCAGACCCAACCAGATATATATACCACGCACAATCCTGCCACTGACATACTTCATTCACCTGCCTATGAAGATGGAACCGATAGTGAGTTCCGAAACGTAGGCAATTAGAACTCAGACGCCGGGAAATTACCCAAAAAGGAATAAACGACACTCTACATGTTTCGGACGGTTTTTCTCTCCATCATCAGGAGTTCAAGACTGTTCATACAGCAACAGGCAGTATCTGCCTGAAAATGCCTGTTGTATGTACAGTCTTGAACTCCTGATGATGGACAGAAAAACCTTCCGAAACGTGTAGAGTGTCATTCCAAAATAAAATAAATTTGATACATTGGTGCATCTAGTTAGTTTAACTATAGAAATAATACTGGGCGAGTCTCTCGCTAGAGGCCCCAAACTATTGTCTACAAAAAATTATGTTATCGAGATAATGGCTTGAAAATTTATATACACATACCGGCAACGATGCAAAACAGGACCTGCTCATAATCGAAGCTGAAACTGGTCTCCTTTCACATCCAAGCACACTTGAATGCGTTTCTCCAAATTCAGGAACACTTTTCCCAAAGTGTCGCAGTTGACGGCTTGAATCTCTTGGCGTATGGCGTCTTTGAGTTGTTCGATTGTGCGGGGTGTATTTATGTACACTTTGCCCTTCAATAGGCTCCAAAGAAAGAAGTCGGCAGGCGTTAGATTGGCTTTCCCTTGTCTCTAACTTTTTAACCAATTTCTGGATGCAACACTTCGATGGTGCACGTCTTTCATCAAATTCCGTTCGCAATGCCGTCTGGCATGCTTTAAATGAACCTGTTTGCCAATATTTACGAACGAGAAACCCGCACTGTTCGACTGTATACATAGACAATAATTTGGGGCCTCTAGCGAAAGACTCACCCTATTACGATACACGGCCCTATGAACGTCAAATATGGCCTGACTAAAGTTCATACATGAAAAAGAAAATGGACATTTCTATATGTGATAGGCTTGTAAACGCGGAACAGCAATTTGTTCCATACAGCACGAAAGATTTAGGAATATAAAGCATTTACAGCTTACGTAAATTTCTTGAAATTAGTGCATACATGTTTTTATTTATTAACGACATACATACTTACAGCGTCTTCCACGAAATATATTATAAACTTCAGATGGTTATAAAACTTATTGTAGCTCCGTGCATTTTCTCAGAATCACTTCAATTTATCAACCAATAAATGCACATATAATTTCACATAAAACACATTTAAAACACTTTAAAACACTCAGACATGTTTCCATCTTGTCAGATCATCATCAGGGAGCTTTGCTCCTTGCTAAAGTTATATTAAAATATTCATAATTCAATTCGTATTTGCAAAGGAGGTGTTGTGGCTAGGTGTGCGTCGTACGACGCACACCTAGCCACTGCTCCACAACACATTCCCACACAACATGATATGCTGCCACAACACCTCGTTTGCAAATACGAATTGAATTGTGAATATTATAATATAACTTTAGCAAGGAACAAAGCTCCCTGATGATGATCTGACAAGATCGAAACATGTCGGAGTGTTTTAAAGTGTTTTAAATGTGTTTTATATGAAATTATATGTGCATTCATTGGTTGAAAAATTGAAGTGATTCAGATGGTTACTTATCGGCTATTTGTGACTGAAATATTTTGTAGGACAACGCTTCCTCTTTCAGCTGCGATGTATCTATAAGTTACGCAAATAGCACCATAACGTACACGCTTAAGAGGAACTCTGTTGGAAATAGCGTTCAGCATTTCCCAAGTAAGCTATAAGCGACCCCTCACTACAAGTAAAAGTGTCTTTCTCTATATATTTTCCTGTTCATTTGGTATGAGGTTAAGGTCTTCCACGATGCGCTGCAAATTGTAATATCATCATATGTATTTTCCTAATACAAGAAATAATTCATGTATCCTGGTGAGGAGAAAGTACGAACACCAAGGTTTGGCGAAAGAAACGGCCACTAGAAAAATAACGATTTTTGGAAGTTTTCTGTTGACTACTGAAACGAAGTGGAGTTGTCTTGTTGAAAGCACATGTTAAATCCGGCTTAGATATGAACACTTTCCTATAGAAATTTTACCTCTTCTACAAGAAATGCAAATAAGAATCTAGTCTAGTGTTGAATGTTGTTCAGGAATGAATGGACTCCAAATTATTACCTGTTGACAAGGTCTCCAAACACTCACCTATAAGCGACATTGAATGTTATCTGAGATAGAATGATGAGATTTTCTGGGGAATCGTTTATGGGCACTATAATATTTGATTGTACTTTTCACTTATATAGAGGTTCATCGAAAACAAAATGTACGTGAATTGTGACGCTGTTACACAGACCAAAGACTGAAACGCGATCGAGCAATGCAGTGGCGTCTCCGAAGACGTTACATAAGTGGATAGTGACAAGGGTACAGACGTCCCTGGCGTGACTTTAAATACACTCGTACCTATATTAATAGTGGAAAAGTGTTAAGAGGAAATTCTAAGGAATCGTGATTGGAATTCCGTTCCACATTTGGCAGGATTTCTTCCTGGTTATGGACACGCTGTCATAGGCCATGATTACATTCTGTTGAAGTTAATATAACCAATTCTTGTAGGAAGTTTATCATAAGTCCATAAATAAGGAATTTTAACTCGTATCTTCTGATCGAATGTACGTATGTTTATTAAACACGTACGTATTATGCCACGTTGACATTCCAAAGCTGATGACGGCTAGTGTATTCGAGTAACCCTAACGAAAACTTCTATGTCCCGAATTGCCTGGCGGCATTAAATCCTAAGATATTAGAAAAACAATCGATTCTAAAGAAAATTTTGTCACATGGACAGAATTTCTTCTTTACTTGCAGAATTAATTTGGAAATATTTCTGATTTATTATATCCGCCTCAATATTATCTACGAAATAAAATATGACCAACTAAATTCATGAAATTTTTATGTTTGGTTGACCGTGCATCGTAATAGAACGATAGTCTTTTTATTACATCTTGATGCACAAATTCTTTATTTCAATACATTTATTATACTCCTCTACATGTTTCGAGCACTATTGTGCTCATCTTCAGGACGACAGTTGTATTAGTATAGCATCTGGTATCGTCACTCTGTTTTTAGTTGACTGTTCAGTACACAGGTTACAAGAGGACGAGATATCAGATGATGTACTAATAAAATTTTTCTTCCTGAAGATGAACACAATACGGCTTGAAACATGTACAGGAGTATAATAAATGTATTAAAATAAAGAATTTGTGCATCAAGTTGGTAATAAAAAGCCTAATTTCAAGAAAGTTTTGTAATTTGGACGCAAGTATTAATTCAGCTGGTCATGAAAATACCAGCAGTCTAAGGAATTCCAGAACACCTTCTTTATTCAAAACCACACCCCCTACTGCATGAAATCTATCATACCAATTTAAAATAATTTTAATTCCCACTTCTTTAAAGACCCAGTCAATATCATCCAACAACGTACGTTTCTCTTCTTGTAGTGAGGGAATAGATGTCCTGCAATTTCTGTTTCCAGGATGTTCACATCCCAGGATCTTTTTTTCCCCATTCCTCAGATGACAGAAAAATGAGTGTGAAATTTTGCTGAAATTTTTAATAATTTGCAGGGAGAAACCTAACTATTCAGGAACAGTGCTGTCTCAGCGTTAATTTATTAAGCAGAATGTTTTTCTTCTTGGACTTATCGCATTCCAGAGACTTTGCTTTGAGAATGCGATGAACTGCCTGAGCTTTGGCACAACATTCTCATCTCCTTAAGTGGCTTATATCTTCAGAATATTTCTTTAATCTGCGTATGAATTTATAGCCTCCCACGTGGATAATGAAGGTTGTCATTTTTTTTTTTCAATTTCATATAACTACTTGGCAGGAAACGTGAAAATCAACGAAATTTTCAGAGGCTGGTTTTTATCAAAACTCAGTAATTGATCCCCTGCATTATGGCGACTAAAATATAAAATTGTGCTTCCGAAATGGTATTACTTTATAGCATATGCATATATATATACCTTAAACTTAATGGTGTAGAATATTTGACGTAAGTAATTTTCTAAGAATATCTTACATTTCTCTAGAATAATGTATCAACTTTATAAGCGTCCATATGATACGATCAACTCAGACTTACATTCAGTCGAATTAGACGCTTGAAGCCACAAGTGCACGCTGATTCAAGATGATGATATCCGGGCCACGTGAATGGTCTTCATTTACAGCGTCTAACTCAAGAACCTGTAAAATATATGGTTTATCATTTTCCTGATTTCATCACATAAACTACGGCAAGGATTGTGTCAGAAAAGCAAATTAATTGACGTTTATAAGGTTTATAGTGTTATCAGACTGCACTATTTTTTGTTTTTGAAATTACTATAAGCTGTCCGAAAATTTCACTCGCTACACAAAAATAAACATGCATAAACGTGATATATAATGATTATTCTTCATAAAAAAACATGTAATTTGTAACATAACGGATTTTATAATTTCCTGGTTTGAGTTCAATTTAAGGTGCATTTAGACTTTTGTGTTGATATGCATAAAAGTTTAAAATGTGGTTTGATTCTTCATTAAAATACATACGCTCCGTCATATTTTCCGTAATACACATGCGCCACGAAGGCAGTTCACTTTCAGCCCTCAGCCAAACAATGTTTTTCTTCAATTTTGACAAATGTTTGTGAGCTAACGTATATGATGAACTTTGCCTGGCCTCCAATTAACGTTGTTTGCGTTGGAAGCAAGGGGAAATTTCAAAGGCAGATTCTCTGGTACATACGTTTATATGGAAAAGTCTATGTACTTTTTTACTCTAGTTTGTCATTGTCAGAGACACCAACCTCAATACTACAATTGAACCTACTGTACAAATATATATATTATTCTTGTTTGGGAAAAAAAAAACATTTTTTTTTCTTCGGGGTTTCATAACATATATTTCATTTTCCCTTTGTCTACCTGAGACTAAAGGAAATGTTTCATTTTGCTATTGAAAGCAAATGTATATACGCTCTGAGTATAACAGATTTTAGCCTGACTTCTTTAACATGAGGAACTTTAAGTCACTTTCAACACGCCTCAGCCTCTACACACAGTATCTTAACTATAAAACCTAGCTATTCACGAAGTGAATTATATGGCTTCAGAGAACATGCCACGGTCACGTGTCAAAGGGTAGATTGAAGATTGAGTATATTTCCAAGTTAAAAGGTTTTCGGAAAATCATAAGCGGATAATTATACTGAACACACTCCTCCTAATTTATGTGTCCATGCCTCCCTAGTATATTCTCAGAATACAACCAAAAAGATGCAGCGCTTCTCAATTTGTTCATTTCTGTAAGACGCTCTAAATGTTTCAGACGGTTTTTCCATCCATCATCAGGAGCTCAAAACTGCACATACAGCGTCAGGTATTTGTCAGACCAATGCTGCTACCTGCTGCTAGCCTGGCGGCTAGCAGCAGGTAGCAGTATTGGTCTGACAAATACCTGACGCTGTATGTGCAGTTTTGAGCTCCTGATGATGGATGGAAAAACCGTCTGAAACATTTAGAGCGTCTTACAGAAATAAATAAAAAGAGAAGCGTCGCAGCTTGTTGGTTGTAATCTGCTAACACATTCCTCGTAGTGTAATAAGATTTAAATGGAAAAAAATACAGATGGAGTGTTGTTAGTTCTGTGGACCCAATTAGGAAAGTTCGTTCTGAAAATGAAGACAAAAGAGTTCTTGCTGCAAGAAGCAACATACATAACTTAAATATATTTTTCTTTACCGTTATAGCATGTCTGAAGTCATTAACCAATTGGCTGTAAAATTCTCTACCACGTTCTATATTCTTCTAGCATTATTGCAAATTCTGGGACAGAAGGACGATTTATTGTATAGAAATAAACCACAAGACAATAACATGTTCAAAATTCCGTATTTCTGAGATTTGAATTTCTTACTATTTCTTTAGCATTTTTGGACTTCTGAGTAATAAAACTTCCCGTACTTCATGTTTCGTGGGTATAGTTGTTACCTATAATAATGAGTAGTCTCTATTATTTATTCCATTACTTTAATGTGCTCGAAGGAATAAGGTACACGGCAATTCAGGTTTTAAGCTGATTTTCACAGCTACCCTAAAATCATAGCTACGTTTACAAATCATAACGTGATATTTAAGAAATCTCTCTCGTAATACAGTAATTTCTTGAAATATCCATTCCACTTCCAGCTGATACAGTACTTTCACATTAAACTGTTTCGATTCCAGAAATTTGTCATGGAAAAAAATCACCTACAGAACCTATAAATAAATAACCATAAATAGAGTTTATTTCTTCTCATTAGCGATTATGTTCATTTGCGGCAGACTTCTAAAGAAAGACGTAGGAAATCAAAAAACAAGAAAGTCCTGTGTAACCGACAACGACAGTAAGTTCGTCTCGTACAGTAAACATACTGGTAAAGTTGAGTGATGCTGTACAGAAGCATTGGACAGGTGTTTCCAGCTGTCGACAACGACGGTGTAATCGGACAGAAACAAAGCCAGCTTGGTGTACAAGGCATGTCTTGTCAGTCTCCGTTTCAGACACAGTCTTCTATACATACATACATACAGCACTACACGCAGTGTGAAAATAAACATTCCTGTTGCACCCAAACGCCTTTACGCACAAAATAAGTGTACTGATTTATGGAAATTTATAATCTTATTTCTAGGCGTGGTTTAGAGACGTAGCACGTTAAAAAATATGAAATATATAGTCCTAAACAAGAAACATTCTTTGAAAGTCGATAAGAAGTGTAAATATCGAATTTATTTTATGTGGAGTCTGAGAGGTTGTTTTTCAGTAATATTATGACATTTCACGTCTCGAATCACTTTTGACAAGAACTACAGTGTCGCCACAGTTGTCCTTGTACACATTTCTTGGCATGAGATAGTACCTTCAAAGGCCGAAAAGTCCAAACATATTCTGCTTGAACGTTTCGATCTTGAAGACGTCTTCTCGAGAAGTCGGGAAATAATTACACAATGAAAAGGAGTTATTTCACAAAAAAAAGCCGAATATTCAACTATTTCGCTGTAAGAATGTCAAAGGGCGTCCTTACAGTTACCTGCAGTTTATTTACACTTCTTTTTCCAAGCGCCTTTTCACTACATGGCTGCAACTGAGGTGAAACAAATAAAATAATGTTACATTTTATTTAATTTTATATTTCTTTATTTTACTAATAATGCTTGTACTGGAAATTATTGTCTTTTTTAATGTAAAGACATGTAGCCTATAAATCAATAATATGATGTTTATTGGACCGTACGTCATTGTGATAACTGAAGAATCAAAAACCAGGTACTTGCCACTTGATATTTTATTGTATTTCTTATAGGCTCAACATGTTTCAAGCATTACTAAGCCCACCATCAGGAGCTCGCGACTATGGTTTTGTTTGCCACATTGGTCTTGTCGTTCTTTGTTTGCTGTATGTTGGAGGTGAGGTGTAGTGTCCGGGTTGCAGGCTCAAGCACAACACAGTTGTGTTCGAACCTGTGCTGCTGATGATGGGCATAGTAATGCTTGAAACATGTTGAGCCTATAAGAATTACAATAAAATATCAAGTGGCACCTAGTTGGTTTTTTGATTCTTCAGTTACCAATATTTCGAAGAAATGTGTGGTTTTTTATATTTTTTGGAAGATGTCACTGATTCCATCTGCTGTCAAAATGTTTTTTTTTTAATGTTTCAGTATACAAGTCATTCGGCTATTATGATAACAAATTAAATCTAATGGACATAGCCAATTGTTGTGTAGCTTGGAAGAGCTTATGAATAATTGATTTCCGAAATATTTCTAGAAATATATAAACCTAAAATTAAAATTTATTACAATGAAACATTCCACAATATTCACATTACGCCTTGTTCACTTACTGGCACATAATGAGTTTTGATTCGCCCGTCTGCAGAGAATTTTATTGCAGTCTTGTTTGTTACAACGCCTTGTATCATGTTAAGAGAGTTATCAACATTTCGAAGCAATCTCTTCCTACGCCTTAACTTCAACACAAAGATTAACCCCTGAATTATCGCGTATGTTTACTCTAATAGGTCAGTCAGAACTTACCTAATTTGTTTGCAAGTGTAACAAAATATATGCAAACAAAGAACTTCTTCAGAAACGAATCATAACACTAGCAGTTACAAATTTACCTTTTGTGAAGCCTGGAGTATCATTAAAGTATAAACAAAATCCCACCACGAGTTTTTTTTAAAGTAAGATGAATCTAGTCCAAAGCTTCATAATGTACATTCTTTATGTTGCATTTTGCATTATCCCATCTTCTACCTCTATGTAACATGACAGTAGTCAAACAGAAAGGCTGTGCGTAGCTTCTCATTCATTATTCGCCTAGTGGCTATGAATTTTCTCGCGGCAATTTTGCTACATCATGGATAGCATTTGTAATGTTTCCAGAGGCGATACACTCCACTACCAGCGAAGCAAGATACGTTCTAAAAATCTGCTCATAAACTTCAAAGCTCCATGACGGCGCGTAGGGACGAAAGCTTCGGGCCTTATGTTAGAAGGCAAGTTCCATTTGATATAATTTACAGGAGTGTAATTGCTTCTCGTTTCGTAATGAGAATAATATACCCGCTTAATGTATGAATATATACGAGATAAAAATTGCTATCCGAGGTCAAAAGCTAAATATATAAATCTCAGAATGTGAAGAATAATTATGAATTGTAAACCACAAACGTTTGCATGAAACTGAATAAAAGACACGTCTCTCATTCTGGAGGTCATGAAAGTGCATGATTAAAGTGTGACTTGATAGTGATCTTGCTGCGTCAGTGATTGCATTAGGTTGACAATGGCTGCCACGAGTTCTCGCCCATGATGTAACACTTTTGTCTTCTCACTACGCATCTAGTAATGTTCTATTCTCCAGACCAAATCCGTGTGATTATTAGTTCCACGCATAAGTATAAAGTAATATGGAAAACTTATGTTTATTGGACCGTGCGTCATCTTGATAGTTGAATAAAGAGAGACTAACTTGATATCACTGGCTTTATTATTTTCATTATTTAATGCTCAACATGTTTCGGATGTTAATACATCCATCCTCAGGAGTTTGCGACTTATTTGTTGAGTTCTTTCATGGATTGTGTTGTCTGATTCGATGTGTGTTGGTGTTATATTGTGGTTTGGCTGTGGTGGTGTGGTATCCGGATGCGGGCTTCAGCCCGCATCCGGATACCAAACGTGAATTTTGCCTTCACCACTAGACCGAATTTGACTTTTTGAAAGTTTAAGCCTAACTGGCTAAAGCAAACGGTGCGGCTAAAGGCTCTAATTTAAGCTGGGAGACTCCAGGCTTGAAATAAACGAATGTACAAGGGCGGATTACTAATCAGCCTTCCACTTGACGAAGTATCACTGCAAGAATGGCCAAGTATGGGATTTCATAAAGAAACACCACGACATGTCTCTGCTGCTTTGAAGCGATACACCACCCACGTTTCTAAACTAGCAACTCTCCTCTAATTTCTAACGCTAATGCTGTACATATCTACCACCAATTCGTGAGCCGGAAATAAATAAATAAATCTATAATAGACATTTGTTGACGTTTTGCTGACCGTGCATTTTAGTATATTTATCTCAGTAATTAAGCAACATGATGCACAATATTTTTGTTTTACAGTAAGTTTATTATATGCCTCTACATGTTTCGAGCAAATTTGCTCATCATCAAGAGGTCAAAATTACATTATACAGCCTCTGGTTTCATCACACCTATAGGTGGCCGTCTCGTGCACAGGTGTGCACAATTGTGCAGGGAAATTTTCAAAGAATTTATCCCGAAATAACAGAAACGGCTGGGCACAACAAACACTGGTCGGGCCCTGCACTTAAGCGGCAATGTCTCGTGTGTTGTGCAAGGAGTGGGATGCGGTATATGAGGTCAATGTCAAGTGTGACGTTGTATTTTGCGTGGTCTGAAACTTTTCGAGGTCTGCCACACAAATGACGACTTCTGGAACGTCGTTTCCTACATTATCCTTACAAACAGCTGGAGCTTCAACAAAATATAAGTAAAAGACAGTGAATATTTACAAAGTTTTTGAAAACCTATCTTCTTCATTACACAGTAAGATTATATAAGGCTTTTTAAGATGTACTGAACAATGTCTGTTTCAATTCCCACAGAGTGTCATTTATTTCACAAATTTGTCCCGGTGTGTTATAGAAATATTAAGGTTTTTTTAAAAGCATGCGCAAAATTTAAATACCCTCACTGACAAATAAAGCGATTTGAGACTTAAATTTGCGATTTAACCCCAACATTTAAACATTTAATTCAAACAGTTCCAGAAATTATTACTTTTTAAGTTGTCGGTAAGATATTTATTCTTTTACGTTGCATTTATAAATTTTAACTTATTTTCTTCCTGCCAGAACTCAGCTTTGCCTCTTTTAGTTTTGTCGAAAAGTTGGCGATTCTTGTGCGTTTACCGGATTTGGGATTAATGATAGCACAAGCAAGTGATTTGTTGATTCCTTACTGTGACATTTCTTGATCCATGTAATAAAAATATTTTATGTGCGTGGTATTATGGATCGATTCTTGCAGATTTAAATCTTAAAATTATGAAATTTATAAATTGGGTTATTTACTTGACACTCGCATTACACTATGCATTGCAAATTCCGAACGATTTTATGAGAGTATCACCAGACCTAGTTATAAAAGTTCACATTGAAAATTTTACGAAATAAAATAAATCTAATAAGTTGCTTCCGAAATGAAGATCGGCAATATTTATGCAATTTTCAGTGGCATTATTGTGTGGAAACCCTCCCACTGGTTACTTCTTTACCCTCGGAGGAAAAACATTTTGCATCACTGAGTAGACTGTTATCTGTACTAAAGACACGTACCTTCGAGTTTAGTGAGTTGTGAACAATCTTATTGATGAAATATTGTAGCGGAAAAATGTGAGTACAAGGGTTGGAAAATATCCTATAAGTCCTGCTTCATGGCTTACAGTTGGTCAATGTCTAATTCGTAAATATCATACTAGTAAAATCTCTTCAACTATTAACCAACAAATGCACCTATATAACTTTCACTTAAAACACTTAAAACCACTCCAACATGTTTCTATCTTTTCAGATCATCATCAGGGAGTTTCGTCCCTCACTACCTAGCTTACGACGCACACCTAGCCAACTACACTCTCTACAACAGATTCCTACACAACATGATATGCCGCCACAACACCTTGTTTACAAAAACGAACTAAATCGTGAATATGCAATAACTTTAGCAAGGAACAATGAAATTGCCTGATGATGATCTGAAAAGATTGAAACATGTCGGAGTGGTTTTAAGTGTTTTAAAGCGTTTTAAGTGAAAGTTATGTAGGTGCATTCGTTGGTTAATAGTTGAAGTGATTTTACGAAATGTACGGTGCAACGATGAGATTCATCGTACTCGTAAATTTGGTGCCCCACTTCAAAATCTTGTCTTCGACTTGCTTTGTCAAGAGCCGGTCACTTCCTTTTGAAATGGACTGTTGTGAGAGGTAATCAGATCCTCATTGACCACATACATAAAGTCCTTCTTTCTCCCTTACTAAATTTACAAACTTGGTATCTAACTAAGCCAGTCGAGGACTGCGCTTTCAGAAACTTCCAAGACCTTTCCTCAGCTCTTGATTCTGGAACACCGTCGAATTTTTTATCTTTGGTAGTGGCAGAACAGATTTAAAATTTTGTAGAGACCAAAATATAAAAAATGAGTTTTATTCTTCGGTTGTCTTGATGAAGTTTGTCTTCAGCCTAAGAACAATTGGCATGAGCAGAGAGACAATAAAATCTGGAATGAAATATACACAAGAAGAAAGACTGGAAATATAGTGTGAACCTTTTTATGTTGCATTCGGATAGATTCTAGCTACAAAAAAGTTGAGGCGAATTTCTGTACAAAGCTGCAATAATATACGCCCTGTATAGCATCATTAGTTGGTGAAAAAAATATTCCCATGAGTGAACACGAATTCAAATCGTTACCACTTTGAAAAGCTCCCACGGCGTAGGACTGCAGACTATAGTTTTTACAGTGGGTCTCATATTCAGTCGGATTCAGAAAGGGAATTTTTAACACATAATTGTAAGATTTTAGTATGGAATTTTAGTTGGACGATCTCTTTCGAAGAACGACAGTTGTTCAATATTTGACATTCGTTACAAGTATTTACCATGACGTAAACAAATAGAATTCCAGCAGCATCAAAAAGAGAATTTAATGTTGTAGATATACATTGGAAGCTCGAGTACAGGCTTTGGAATTTTAACCAAACTACGGGCCGAAAAAGTGGGAAATTGTAGGGCAATTCCTGAAAGCGTAAAATAATTTTCCTCTTTTAAAAAAAATCCGAACTGCTCGGAAGTCTATGTAAAATTCAGCTTAATGGGTTTCGGAGACTTATTTCTGCGGGGTTAAAGTAACTGGAACGTGAAGCTTGAAGTTCAGTTCTAAACAGTCCCAGTTTTCTAATGACTGGAAATATAAATCCGATCATCATGTGTTGTTATGGAGTAAATGTTTAAAACATTAACTGATATATATTGCTAACCTCTGGGGTCGGATTAACCCCAGTTGTTTTACGTGACTGCTTTGAGATATTGTTTCAGACACAGAGAAGAATCACAAGTGTTGTATGAAACCAAATGTAGACGAATATTGTATAAGTGGCTTGCAAAACTAAGCCGAAAACCAGCTGAAAATTTTAAATTCGAAAGTATTTTACAAGATAAGAAATAAAAATATTTGAAATGTTATGGCTAGTGGAATGAAATGGTACGTAAACAGTAAATTTTACCGTAAAAGTTATAAATAAAATAAGCCTTACAAGATAACCAAATACAAGCAGTCATTAAGTGAAAATCGTAAAACGTCTTCTAGCTTCAATGCTCTGGGTTTTATATTTTAGGGGGAGCGATATTTTATCACGGCAGATATTGTTTACAGATTTCTGTAGTTCCTTTTTAAGTGTAAGACTCAGGGATAATACTTTCATGTAGAGCATGAGTTGGCCTACATTCGCACCCTACGACGGTTCCAGACCACCTTCAAATATTGCTCGAATTCACATAAACTTGACCGCTACTCCGTGTCATTATGTGACCAGTCAACAACTCGCTCCGCCATTCGTTTTGATTTTATTTATTTAAAAGAGATTTTGGACAAAATTCTCAAGGAAGTAAATTTGGCAGTGTGTAATCCAAACTGAAATGCTTGCTATCATTCGGTGCAGAATCTTTTGTCTTCCAGGTTGCTACCAAAAAATTTAAAGATCAAGATATATAGAACTATAATTTTGCCTGTTTTGTATGGGTATGAAACTTGGTCTCTGACATTGAGGGAGGAAAGGAAGCTGAGGATGTTTGAGAACATGGTATTAAGGAGAATATTTGGACCTAGGAGGGTCGAGGTAACGGGGGAATGGAGGAGACTGCATAGCGAGGAGCTAAATGATTTGTACCCCTTACCCAATACTGTGCGGGTGATAAAATCGAGAAGAATGAGATGGGCTGGGCATGTTGCGCGTATGGGTGAGGAGAAGGGGGTGTAAAGGGTCTTTATGGGGAAACCGGAGGGAAGGAGACCACTGGGGAGACCTAGGAGTAGATGGTTGGATAATATTAGGATGGATCTCCAGGAAGGGCGATGTGGGTATACGGACTGGATTGGGCTGGTTCAGGATACAGAGAGGCGGCGGACGCTTGTGAGTGTAGTAATGAACCTTCGGGTTCCGTGAAATGTGGGGAATTTCTTGACTAGCTGTAAACCAGTTAGATTCTCAAGAAGGACGCTGCACCATGGAGTAAGTAAGCAAGTAAGTAATCCAAACTGCGGCACACAAAATTCCTAAGCAAATTCTCTCTTCCTTATATATTTTATAAACAACGTCTGACAGAAATGAAACTTCGTGTTCCATAATATTAATGGAATCCTAGAAAAAGTTGAGCCGCTGTCAGCTTCTCAAAAAGGACCTTACTCTACGGAGCCACAGACTAAAAATACAAACACTTCTTTGTTCGTTGAAGCCTTCAAACAATACCTCTGGGTCAATATGTTACGGTGGAATTGTATCTGTGGGGCAACATTTTCAATACAGCAAGATTCATGTACTAGAACTGAAGTTGAATTGTTTAGTTTAGTCTGAGAACATTTATTAAACTTAAGATTATCCGAGAAGCAGAAGCATTTGGGCCTTTCTATATGCCAAAATATATGAAAATATAAATAAAATACACGAAGAATAAATTACTTTTGAAAATTTGGAAATTAGTTATTTCTGGACAGAATACTTCGGTCAAATTGTAAATAATTCTGATAATGGAATGTTAAGAGCTTAAAATTATAAATTATTCTGATAATGGAATAGTGTTACGAGCGTAAAATTATTAATAATTCTGGTAATAGAATAGTGTTAAGAGCATAAATTTTTAAATAATTATGATAATGAAATAGTGTTAAGAGGATAAATCTATTAATAATTCTGATAATGGAATAGTATTATGAGCGTAAAATTATTAATAATTATGAAAATTGAATAGCGTTAAGAGCATAAAATTATAAATAATTCTGTTAATAGAATAGTTTTAAGAGCATAAACTATAAATAATTCTGAAAATGGAATAGTGCTAAGAGCATAAAACTATAAACAATTCTGAAAATGGAATAATGTTAAGAGTAATGACTGGAAGTTTGGATTTTGTCGATATTCTGCCTCAGAGAACACATCAGTTTTGGGTAATGATTCAGTATCCATCTTCTGGTGGGGATGGAGTTGGTTGTTAGCTCGAGGTGAAGACACTGTTAAAAACACCAGTCATATTTATTTGATAGTTGAAGAATAAAAGACCAACTTGATGTCACTTGCTGTCTTTTTTCAATTCTTATGCGCGAAATATGTTGAGCACATAAGAAATGAAATAAAATAGGAAGTGATATCAAGTTGGTCTTTTATTCTTCAACTATCACAATGATGCACGGTCCAATAAATATAATATTTATTTGAACTTTTAAAATGTGCTAAATTCAAGTGCTTAAAACTGACGAATACGAGTATCAAAACCAAAAATTAACAAATCTAACATTATTGACCCTATTCTGTCATACCTTACACCTGTGTATGTTACCATCTGAGGGCGCACCAAGTGCAGCACAGAATGGAACCTACTGTCGTTGTTTTCTTAAGTACTGACACATGGAAATGAACAAGGTAAAATTTCTCTATATTCTTAAGCCACTTTTTATTAAAATTATTGCCAGAGAGAAAAACAGCGGCGCGTTAATCGACGTCACAAACACTAAATTTAGAAAGGGGCTTATCGAAACTAAAGAAATTTCTGTTCCACCTTCAACGAGAATTTTAAGCTGTTAAAGTCATGCGCCAATGTGACTTTAAAAGGCTAATAAACCTTTTCTTCTTCACGGGAATTTAAAGAATTTTGCCATTATTTGCCCCTTACCGGTAAAATCAACACATCTTATCCTATTTCTATAAGAACAATAATACTATTATTCTTTTCTCTGAAGCTGGTATCTCTGGAATGGTTGTTTAATTATGGGTTTTACGGCCGAATACTTTACGCACTTTTCACCAATCGCAAACCTGCCAATTATTTCTTCCTTTTCTTTTATAATTTTTCGGAAGGTCTGGTATTACTACCACACATAATATCAAGAGACTGTCATAAACATTAATTAGAGATGTTACAGTCGCTCCTTAGTTGTAGTTCAAAAGCTTTCATGTTTCATGTAAGAAATAAACTTTAATTCTTAAAAGGTATAACAGTGATCATTTGTACAGAAATAAATTTGTTGCACGTTATGACATCCTGCACCGTCAAGGCTGTCTGTAGAGACGATTGAGCTAATAATAATAATAATAATAATAATATTTATTTACTGCAATTGGGTTGTTAACCTGTGGCAGTGGTTATTTTACATGTAAACCAAACATGAAATTGGTGACTAATAAATTTAAGTCGGGAGGGCTATATGAGAAGCATGTAGTGGCAACTTGGAATTTTGGGAACCATCTCAGCATTAGTTTTTAGGCAAAAGGAAATCAAGAAAAACCTGTGTCGAGGTGGCCAGGTGCAGGAACTTCCGGATATTGAATTCTAGCCAGCAGTCCGCCATCGTAAGTAAAAACAGCAATACACACGCAGTACAACAAATACACATAAGATAACAACACACACAAGACAACTACAACAATACATACGGTCAACTAACAACAATTACACAAAAGACAACTTAAAACTAGCAACAAGACACACGAGACAAATTCGAATTTTACAGCACCTATAAAAAGTAAAAACACCCCAGCAAGGGAGTGCTGTATACATTTTCTTGTAATTGTTTTTTTACAATCTTTAATTCACTCACGCTTTCACCCCAGTCTTTCACTTCTCATCACTTACTACTCCTATAAACCTTTTCCATAAAGACTCGTCTCCCCCCCTTCCCTATACTGCACTTCACTTCACCTTATTCCACCTAACTTTGCTACGTTCACTTCACTTCACTGTATTGCACTTCACTACACTCCACGATAGATAACTTTTCACTTCACTTTAGACTTTTCACTTCACAAGACTCCGCTTCTCTACACTTTTCGACGGTTTCCAGCACACTTTACTTCCTTTTAATTCAACTCAATTATCACTTCCCTTACCCTCTTTTTAAAAGTGATTGGTGTGTAGGGGAGAATTCCTAACACTTCTGCCGGTAACTGGTACTTCTGCCGGTAACTGGGCACTTCTGCCGGTAACTGAGGTGCAGGATAGTGACGTTTCTTTTAAACATTTCCGGGGGTCTTAATTTCTTGCAAGTCTTTACTACACTTAGAGAGCAGGTAGACTGAAGGCACTCAAATATTTCTTTCCCGTTGTCCTCTTTTCTAAACACGAAGTTATTGCTGTAAAAATGATTATAAAACTTCTCCCTTAAATCCAAAGTATGTAAATCTATTTATAAATGCCCTTTACTTCACTCGTATTTTATACAGCTATAATTCCGTATTCCCATTTAAGCTTCAGCTCCTCCACCCAAAAAACTAATTTGCAAAGTTTGATTTGCACAACAGACACGAGAATTTGCACAAATCTCTTCTGTGACTGACATCATATATCCAAGAACTTTTCCCCTTACGGGTTTCTCCGCTTTTTCTTCATCCCGTTTTTGTAGACCAAGAGGCGGGACGAATCACCCAACCTTTTAAGTTCTCTTACTATTTAACTCGCCAACGCGGAGTTCCTCTTCCTCTCGCTTGGAATATTTGCAGCCTGGTTGACCCAGAATCAAATAGTATGAAATCACGCATCTTTTGTCGAATATCTAGATTTTGGTTACATATTTCTCCGAACCAGAAAATATTATACGCGCTAAAATTCGTAAATATTGTGTAGCTGTTACATTCTGTCCTTTGTGTCATAAAACACTACTCGACTTTTTATACAATATTCAAGAAAGTATGGTATAAAGAACATCGCGCTTTAAAACACAATGACAAAGTTACAAGGAGAAAAGGGAAATAATATTCTTAACAGATTTTATTAATTATAGCTGAAGAATAAGAACCAATTAATTGCTACTTATTATTTTATTGTGTTTTTTATAGGCTCAGTATGTTTCGGGCACTACTATGCCCAACATCAGGAGCTCCCGACTATAATGTTGATTACCACATTGGTTGTACCTTTCTGTAAAAATGGAGGGATTAGCGTTAATTTAAAATTATGGTTCTTAGTGGTGTATGTTCGGTGTGAAGTTCTTTGTCACACTGTTATAGCTGGTAACATGGTTCTGCTAAACTTTTGTCGCGGGAATGATTTTTTTTAATTTTAACTCAATCTGTAAATAAAATGTGAATAAAACAGGAACCAAATAAGTTAGAATTCTGAAACAAACTGCATTCTGAAGAGAAGTAAACGGAGAGTTTATACCGTGTTTAAAATATTCAGTACCTATATTTTTTGAATAAATATATAAAATGCAACATTTAGAGGTTAGCGGTGCGGTACAACACCTATAGGAGTCGTTAGGCGTCAAATGTTTAATATTAACAGTTGTGATCACTTATGCGTGGTGATCGCAGTGTTCTCTTTTGTGTAGTGTGTTTCTTTAGTGGATTGGTAATTCGATGTGTTGTTAGTATTCATTAGTATTTTGAATCTGAACTTGTACAGTCCTTAATTTGCTGTGTGTTGGAGGTAAGGTGCAGTCAATTATACTAATTATTTATATCAAGGTAAGCAATCCCGCGGCAGGTACAATTATGACAATATTGTACATCGAAAACTTCAATTCGGAAACCAGGCCTTTTTATTTCCAAAATATCTGCGAGTTTTCTTTTCGTCTTGTGGCCTCAATCGACCACGACGCAACAAGAAACCCGGTTCTCAAGCGGCTCTTAACACTCCTATTTCCTTTTCCTCCAACAAGTCATCTGTTTTAGTCACGAACAAGATTAATAACACAAGAGGAAGATATTAAGCAAAAACTATATATATATATATATATATATATATATGTATATATATATAAGGAAGAAGGGAAATAAATTTGTAAGAAACACGTTTCTTTATTTCGTTAACCCTTAGGTTTCATTTGTTTTGCCATTATCTCACAAGTGTCGGCTAGAAAAACTTGGGAGAAGAATTACTGTTATGAGTAGACACAACACATTGCAAGAAGAGATAAAAATGAGAGGAAGTGACGCTGTTGTCTTTCTAGTTAAATTCTGGAGGCAGCTTCATGATTATTACACTTTATAGAGTTAATATAGAGTGAGATGTGGAATAAGAAACCAACTAGATATCACTTGGTATTATATTTATTTCTCCTTTATAAGTTGCTCAACATGTTTCGGGTTACCTTGTGCCCATCCTCAGGAGCTGACGACTTAGTGGCATTTTTGCCGCGTGTGGTGTAGTGCCGTACGTACGTAGCACGTAGTGCTACCTACTCCCCAATGGACACACAACTAGCCAACTAGATCTGACCTCCTACACAGCCACGGCAATACACCACACTCGGAAAAAATACCACTAAGTTGTCAGCTCCTGATGATGGGCACAAGTTAGCCCGAAACATGTTGAGCAACTTATAAAGGACAAATAAATATAATGCTAAGTGACATTTAGTTGGTTTCTTATTCTACATTGAACTACATTGCACGGTCAATCACACATCAAATTTGTAGAGTGAGATGAGAGATTTCACTGGTTTTGATATGTACGTACGCTTCATTGAATACTGACAATTAAACATGGGGGAGAAACACTAACAGGGATATAAAATTATTACATTACGAACCCAGTTATTCGTTAAATTTCCTTTCTCGTAAGACATGCGAAAATACTCAGAGAACTCGAAAGGTACTGCCACAATTACCTACATTTTGGGTAATGCGTAATGATGAATAATTACTTTGATTATTTCAAGAAACCCGTCGAAGTTCTGAGCCCTTTCTAACAAACTCATAATTCAAAACTTTTCGATTGTTTGGTAAGGAAATACGTTCTACTCCCAAACAACATACGACAGAACCACTGCTTATGGACTTCCTAAGACTGCCTACTCAGTTTACTTAGATTTGTCTCAGGCTATACCATTAAGGCAAGTGAGACTGAAGGTATAGCTCCATTGATTCTTAACCTCAGCCCCCTGGCGGTTTTACTCAGGTCACAGTCCATACATGGAGGTTGTCCTACGAGTGCCTACTCAGTTTACTTAGATTTGTCCCAGTCTATACCATTACGGTAAGTGAGATTGGAGGTATAGCTCCATTGATACTTAAACTCAGCCCCTGGCCGTTTTACTCAGGTC
>Ga0123355_10003290_pt1 | contig 23114 bp, 12 predicted proteins | sample TergutEmb28metaG_3_FD_89872 | JGI IMG/M metagenome (GOLD analysis project Ga0123355, IMG submission 89872) | Embiratermes neotenicus P1 segment gut microbial communities from Petit-Saut dam, French Guiana - Emb289 P1 | ecosystem: Host-associated > Arthropoda: Insects > Digestive system > Gut ... | reverse complement strand
TCACTGCAGTACTCTATATGAAACAATGTGGTGACCTGTAGGGGCATCTGTCACTGCAGTACCCTATCTGATACACTGTTGTGACCTGCAGGAGCAGCTGTCACTGCAGTACTCTATATGAAATATTGTGGTGACCTGTAGGGGCATCTGTCACTGTAGTACCCTATCTGATACACTGTTGTGACCTGTAGGGGCATGTGTCACTACAGTACTCTATCTGATACACGGTGGTGACCTGCAGGAGCAGCTGTCACTGCAGTACTGTATCTGATACACTGTTGTGGCCTGTAGGGGCATCTGTCACTGCAGTACTCTAGCTGATACACGGTGGTGGCCTACAGGAGCAGCTGTGACTGCAGTACTCTGCTACCCTCTCCATTTTACTCCTTTTGTGAACCAATGCCCTAGCTGATGTGGAGGGTAGAAGCATGTAACATTGTCGAGTAGACACCAAACCTACAGGATCTGTATTGTTGAGTTTATTGGCTGGGGAAGTGACATTTGATTGATAAAGCAGGTACATTGGGCGGTGCGATGTCCTTGAAGGTAGAGTGAGACGTAAGTTAAGTGTGCTTTATGTTCGTTACATTCAAATAGCTGCAGCACGTGACGTATTGTTAGTCAGGTCGATAGACCGCTGTCAGGAAACAGACTGTAACAAAGGTATACAAACAGTAAGTGAGGTTTCTTAAAGCAGCTGCTAATGTGTATTGACTGGCTTTTCCCTGGATGAGAGCTTGCTGGAGGTCGACGGTAGAAGCTGTAATGTCAGCAGCTGGTTCATTGCCACGAAGAAGAAGAATTCAAGCAAGGAGAAACGAGTGGGAGACCGCACTGCTACAAGATAGGACTTGTGCGGTGCAGGAGCAAAGTTTAGGGTGGTTTGTTGCATAGGAAGGTGCTGGAGAGCGAACCGATGGACGGAAATTTCCGTTGTTCGTCTACCTGGAGCTTTGCAGCACGTTGGGCTGCTATCTGCGCCCATGGAGCTGAGAAGTGTGCGATTTTAGGTAAAGGCATTTTAAGGCAGAAATATGTAAGACAAATCCAGATGTGCCAGTAGCAGACGTCAAGAACAGTACTGGTGTGAATTCTACCGACATACGGAATTGCAAATTCGAGAGGAACGATAGGAACTGAGGCTGGAAACATGTCAGGGCAAAGTGTGAAGTTATTTCTTTGTTTGTTTGCGTTGCTGCAGGCGAATTCACAGCGGTTGGAGAGCAACTTGTAATGTAATTGGAGGAGATGTAACTTTGCTGAGAGAGAGATGAAGATCTAATTTTTTTAATAAGGGGCGAATTTAATTTTATTGTTGGGGACAGACAAATAGACGGGACGAACGTCTCTGATTTATGGCATAGCTGGAATACCGGAAGGTACACTTTTGTGAGAAAGAGCAGCAATGAAGTTCACAGTTTGAACAGAGACGACAGGGAAATGATGCAGCTGTTCGAAAATACTAGTTTGGAAATTTTAAATGGAAAATGTTGATCTGTCACAAAAGAATATTTGCTGCTTTTTTATCAATTCGACAAAGTTGTTATGGATTGTGCATTAGTTTTTGGGGAAATAATTAGTGATATGTTAGATGTTAAGAATACAATTGAGGTGATCAATAGAGTTATGTCATTGTTTTTAGAATTAGAGGGTAATTGATATAGACTTTTATAGATAGGCTGAATGATAATGGAAAGGAAATATAGACCTATATATATATATATATATGTCATAACAAACGTCGCTGTTCAATGGGGAATATAAGAAGTAGCGGATAAGTTACTGTGGTGGATCGGGATGGGAGGGAGAGATATTGAAGTGGAAAAGTTTGGAGAGTTGGATTATTAGCCAGTAGACCAATATAAAGGAAAATTGGGAGGGTTGGATGGGACTGAAGGAGTACACAAATTGGGACGATGGAAAGAGTGGGGGTAGATACTGCAGCAGCAAGTTGGAATACGCAAATTTGTGGGAAATAAAGAATAAAGAGTAAAGGATGGAAAGATAAGAATTTTGAACATTATGAATTATAGGATGGTGCTATCACGTAACCAGAGGGTATGAAGACCATGAAGACCTTCGAAGAAAGGGTGAAATACTGTAATTGTGGATCAGGCAGTTGATTAAACGTATTTAGAACTGAAGAAGTTTTTTTTAAGTGATTGGGTTCTGAATCCAGGCTCTACTGATGGGCTGAATGCCGACATTACAATACAGGGGGTGCAAGAAATTAGGTTGGGCACGAAAACTGAGTGGTGGTGCCTCATATGTGGAAGCCGTTGGTTGCCGAAGATGAAGGAACTGAGACTGGGACAATCTGTACAACATCAGTGAGTTTAATGTAGAGTGGACAACAACAAACTGTATTGTATGCGGAGGGAAATAATGCCAGGTGCACCAACTGGTAGACTGTGTACTGTGGGTTGTGCAGTAACAGGCTGTCAGCTTGACAGGAGGGATTTACCGAAGATAGCAGAAGAGTGAGGATTGTTGTTATGACATCTGGTGTGGACGGGTATCTGAGAACAGAAAGATGTTCTGCGGGTTGTGAAAGAATTAATAAGAGAAAAGTGCGGGTGAGTGAGAGAGTGAGTGAGTTGGTGTGGACAGAGTAAGGGCAGAATGCTGTGTGAGTGGTGCACAGAGTGCTGTGAGAGTGGTGTGCGGAGTGCTGTGAGAGTGGTGCACAGAATGCTGTGAGAGTGGTGCGCGAATGCAGTGCCTCTCTGTGCCTGTCTGTGCCTGTCAGACAAGTCTGTGGCTACGGTCCCTACCTATTCAGGATTTTCAAAAATACTGTAAAATATTTTGACATAATTCGGGTTTTATGTGCCAACAATGTGAAGGGTGAATATCCCGGTCTCTTACGTACTGGATACGTATTGTACAGTTTTGATGTGTGGTTGACCGTGCATCGTAGTTCAATATGGAATTAGAAACCAACTAGATCTCACTTAGTATTATATTTATTTCTCTTTTATAAGTTGCTCTTTATAAATTGCTCAACACGTTTCTGACCACCTTGTGCCCATCTTCAGGAGCTGACGACTTAGTGGTATTTTTTCACGTATGGTGCAGTGCCGTGGCTGTTTAGGCAGTCAGATCCGGTTGGCTGGTTTTGTGTCCATTGGGAAGTACGTAGCACGTTGTGCTACGTACTTCCCAATGGACACACAAGATGGCCCGAAACATATTGAGCAACTTATAAAGAGCAACTTATAAAGGAAAAATAAATATAATACTAAGTGACATCTAGTTGGGTTCTTATTCCACGTATTGTACAGTTTTGTGTTTACTGAGATGTTATAAGAAAAAGAGTCTACAGCAATAGTTTTCAATAAAGGAGATATTATGAAGTCAGTGCAGAGTTGAGGGTGAATGTTGAGGTGGCAGCGACCTTGAAATGTCTGGGGAAAGGCAAGGGGATGGCGCAAAAAGGCACATTTCAAAAAGAATTTCGTGTCATTTATGGTTACAGATAAATTTACAGAACATAAATAACCCGTAATATGGAGGTACATACATTGGCAAGTGTTTGTGGTTGAGCGCCCGGACCTGAAGTTGGTGCGTGGTAGAAGTGTTGAGGTGAAATGAGGCTTGGTCAGTGATAAACAAGACGCATGATGAATTTCCAAGAAATTAAGGGGATGATGATACGTGCAGCAAATGGATTTGCGAAAATTGGGTTTGGTGGGGACAACAACTGAGGCAAGGTTATGGGGCTGATAGTACAGTGCTGGCGATGGTGTGGGTGTGTGTGTGTGTGTGTATGTGTGTGTGTGTGTGTGTGTGTGTGGAGAGAGGGAAGAACAGAACCGGCAAAGCGATATTTAGAATGCCAGAAAGGCAGCATGAGTGAGAGGAATTGGGCTGAGCAGTTGAAACGGGTGCGGATAGCACTGTGCTGTGCGGGGCCGTGTGGGGCTGTGCTGGTGTGAGGGAGTCAACAGGTGCGTCATGTCAGAGAAACGACAAGACAGACACAGGAAAGTTTTCAGAATGCGGGAGGCGCAACGTGCTGACAAGAATGTCGGAAAACGTTTCGTTAGCGGAGTGTGGAGACATGAATTGTCACTGGCACGAGAGACGCCACACAAGCTGTTGTACTGGGAAGGGAGGTGAGGAAGTGGGTAGGGGAATGAGGCGCCGAAGTGAAATATATGTTGCTAGGAACGAGAAAATGGAGATCAGAATTTATAGGTGGTGGTGGCTGAGCACGAAGGAGGAACGTCTTACAAGGAAGTAGTAACCTACAGTAACAGAGATGGGAGTGCACAGGGTACTTGGTAAGGGGAAGTGGAGTGTCTGCAAATTGTAACATTATACGCACTGTCACATTGACAGCAGGGGTTAATCAGAAGTTACTGGAAACGGCAGTGTGTAAAGTGGAAGGACTGTACCTGAATGAGACAATATTAATTTATTCATTTTGTGTTTGAGAAATGTTTGATATTAAATGAGCAATGTTTAAAATTTAATTCACTGAATTTAATTTGAAATTATTATTAATATTATTTATTCATTATGACATAAAACTAATTATCTGGAACGTAATTGTGAGTTAAATTATTTTGCATTACGTAATGTTCTGGTAAGTGAAACCTCACTTCACTACCAATTTTTTTTTTTTTGCATTTTAACAGGCATAAAGATGAAATGGTATTTGAAATAAGAATCTTGGGATCACATTTATATTCAGATTGCTCTAGACCTATATGTCTCTCAGTCTGATATTACGATTTGTGTAAGGTCGTTGTTTTTGAGAAATTTCGAGAGCTGTCTGAACAAATGCATATCACCGCCTGATACAACGCGCACTGTAGCAGGTACTGCAGTACTGTGCGGTTAGTGCGTGTCGTTTTGTGTAATTGTAACACACGTGTGGCGTGTTTATGGGAGTGACGACAAAATGGGTTGCTGTCAGCTGTGGGAGCCAGAATGGACATTGTGTTGTATGGTGACGTAGCAGCGCCTCTCCGCCGCTCTGCACACAGTGTCTGTCACGCTGTTACCGGCCAAAACGCTACGGCAAAACAGTAGGAGGCTTCGAACCCAGGACCAGTGAAGAGAGCAACGCACAGTTTCACTCTTAGCGGATGAGGCCCCATACGCTGGGTACTCGCAGAAATTCGGATACACTATAGCACCAGCTTACCGTGACGTCGGTCCGGCCCCAGGCAACTCTATTTGAGGCGGTAGCCACCATGACTTAGGGCGTAGGTTAAGGTCGGGTTGGCAACCCTGCGAATGCGAGTCTGTTTTTCCCTACTTACTTAGTAAGTGATATTGCCCTTCCCGATAGGATTTTTTGATATATAGCTCGCGAGAAATTAGATTTTGTGCCCTGTTCAACCATGGCTGGTAATTAGAAGGTTTGGTGTTAAGTAGGATATTTTTGTGTGTTTTTGTACCGCTGGGTGTCAACTGGACAGGGTTCGGTCGGCACAAACAGAGACTCGGTGCGGGAATCAGAAGCAGACAGTTACAAAGATCCTTTACGCTGTCAACAACTCGCATTGGAAGGACAAGAATTCAATAAAACAAAACACGGGTTTTCCTCCAACCGTCTTTCGCTTCAGTGATGGAAGACATGTCTTAGTCTATAAGACTATATAAATTGTATATTGCTGTACGTGGGAATGTAGAGTGACGTGTTACGTACGTTTTGTGACTGTGTTATGCTGTTACTATACAGACAGCTCAGAGCTCAACGTTTGAACCAGACGTCGATGAACGGCTAACTCTAGGTCCTATCGCGTGGCAGCAATGAGAGGTGCGCTGTGGATACAGACTGCCACATATGGACGGTGGGGCAACTAAACTGCGACAGACGGACAGATCCTTACAGTTTATATTTCGGGTGTCGGTAAAGGTCGTGAGATTTCGGTCGGCGTTCGGTTTTGAAATACCTTCTTTTCTAACCTTTTAAATAATGGATTTACGTGAATTATATACAATTTTAAACAATAATTATATAATAATAATAATAATTTTAAATAATATTAAATTTCATCAACACAATTAAATATTAAATTAACATGAAATATGCTTACAGGCTCAGTCCGTACCGCGCAGTAAACACTCTCCTTCTCAGTTACAAAACTCAGTCAGTTAATGCTGTACAGGGAAATAATCGCTGTTTGTTCTGAGATCCACACAAAACACATAAATACACTGCATAGGCAGAACGTAGAATTGTGAATGTTAATGTGGTGGTACATATAGTGACCACTGGAATTTATAAGGCTGTTTGACCAAGACGCTGTATGACTCTTTCTTAGCGTCGAAACGTTCCGTGACCAACCACCTGACCCTGTCGCACCGCAAACTCTACCAAGTTCCTTCTATAAGCCTGGCCGTTTTCTTTTGCCTGTGATAACCGAAATTTCGAGGAGCACACATTTGACTGGAAGAAGCCATCGACGTTTTCTGTTTCAGCCATGTATCAGTGCAGGATTAGAAACTACAATTGTAACTTCCTGTCACCTTTTTGTCCTCCCTGTACCCGGTATGTGGTAACTGAGGGTTATCATGTCATTCAGTTGTCCGCCTTAACATGACGACTGCAGGCAGCACACAGCTGCCTGCCTACCAAGGTGAAGGGTGATCAAGGGTGGTCAAGATTGGTCAAGAGTGGTCAAGGTTGGTCAAGGGTGGTTAAGGGTGTTCAAGGGTGGTCAAGAGTTGTCAAGGGTGGTCAAGAGTGGTCAAGGAAGATCAAGGGTGGTCAAGAGTTGTCAAGCTGAAGGCGAAAATTAAGTTCTGAGCCTAGTGTCAGAAAACACAGTAAATCGCACAGGCGAGTCCTCTGCTAATTCACTGACGTCAGATCTGTGTTTTTCTGTTCGCACAGAACTTGCTCTCAGTTTGTTCCGATTCCTGTCAGCCCCGCTCGTTTCCTGCCCTCGCTCTGGCCAGCGGATGGACAGCAGAAAGGTTCAAGCACAAAGTCGGCCCGACTGTTGCCGAACTACAAAATCTTCACTTGGTCTGTCTGCAATGGTATGGCCGTTTAGAGTAGGGGCTGTCTTATTGTCTGATGGTCTTGTGGATGGTTCTGTGTCTTGTAAATTTTTAGGTAGTTGTTAACTTCCACTTGTTCGTCTGTCTGTCATTATTTTCCTGTTGAAATTGCCTGAATATTTGTTTTACAACTGAAGTTTGTCACTGACAACATTTAAGAAATCTACGTGTAATTTAACTGTAAAAGGCACGTGGCTACAGGAAGGATCGCTTTAACAAATAAATTTAATTGCACGTGTGTGCAGCGCATCCAGTCATGACGTCTCTACAGGGTGTGAATGGAGCGGGCGAACAACACATTCTGCATATCAATGCAGGTAATACAACATTTCTTCAAGCCATTGTTCATTAACATGAACATCTGGTAAAGCTTCCTAGTTCAGTTCACGACAGCGAATTGAACAGAAGAAAGTTGCAACCGGTTAGATTCGCAAAACGAGAGGGTCCAATATTTCAGCGACGTGTGTGTCTTTATATCAGGGACTGTCTTCTTATGGACTGTGAGGCTCTGTCGTCAGGCAGTTCCTTCGAAACTTCCGCAGCTGCCCACAGAGTCACATACAAGAAGACCGGAATAACCTGCTTCGTAAAAAAAGGTTAAGTTCATCATACAACAGACCACGAAGTTCCAGACGGGGAGAAAGGGTATAGCTCTACTCTTTATTTAACCTCGGTGCTACTTGGGGTGGGTGGTCAACGCCACGCCCCGGCCGCCTTAATCCCGGGAAGGACCCGGTACCCATTGTATAGGAGGCTGGGTGGGCCCCAGGGCCGGTCTGGACGGGTGCAGAAAATCTCGCCCCCTCCGGTAGTCGATCCCCAGACCGTCCAGCCCGCAGCGAGTAGCTGTCCCGACTGAGCTATGCCGGCTGTATCCTCGGCCACACCGCTGCGATAACCGCGACGCTCACTCAGGGAGCTACTGGCCCTTGAATCTTTGCTGCGGGCAGTTCAGCAAGGGCGCCCTGGCGAGGACTGAGCATTTCCCACACTGCACTGCGACTGGTCGTTAACGACGGGTAAACGACGGGCCCAAAGTAGCGCCGTTAGTTGGTGCAGTTCGCAACAATCTTCACTTCAGAGCACTGTGTTCGGCTGCACCTGTGCTCGATGTCAGATGCATCACCACAGAGAGCGATTAGGGTGAGCCTACTGACGTCACAACGACTCTTTTCGATAGTAGTTGGAAGCGACAGTAATCAGTGCTGATGTGTCTTGCTGTGCCGTGCGCTGTACATAATGCATGATTAAGGAAAGTATAAACGTGCATGCGTAGTATTCAACATTTTAGGAATTTGTAATTTGGTATTTCTATGTATTAGGAAAATATTTAAATTGCCTACCAAATACTGTTACAAATTCACGAACTACAAAATGCGGCAAACACATTGCGGTTATTTGCTACATTATTAATCTTTTCCGGAAGCGGAATTTGGGTCAATCTGATGTGAAAAAAGATGTATCCATTTGTTCCGTGTCTGTGGGGATAGCGGTTAGTAACAGAACAAATGTCTTCAGTATTCAGACAGCGTCACTCACAATGGGCACCGTCTTGACGTGAGGCGAGTTGGGACTGTTTTTTGCATTAGATGCAGTAAACACTTTCATCTGAATCAATGCTCACACAGCCACATTTTTCGGATCACACGGAACAGATTCAATTTTCACAAACTCCACGTTCTGCCCACACAGTGTATTTGCGTGTTTTGTTTGGATCTGAGAACAAACAGCGATTCTTTCCCTATACAACATTAACTGACTGGTTTGTATAAGAGAGACGGAGTGTGTTTACTGTGCAGTACGGACTCGATATTTATATATAATTGAAGCAAACTTTACAGTTTGAAGAGCTGATACTCTGTTCATCCAATTTTATGCCATAATTTTCCTGTCAATGACCATTCATACGAGCTGCGATATGTACCGGAAACGTAATTACACACATATACAGCGCGCAAACAGACGCTGGAAGGGACTAAATTTGCGCGGGTGAGTGCAACGCAGGGCAGAGCTTGTGCAGAGAGCAGGACGCAGTGCAGCTGAGCTGTACACCCAAAAGGCACTCCACATTATCGAAGGTAATATCGTCCATGTGCAGGCCGCACATGTATACAGCGCGAGTAGTTTACAGCTGCACGTATTCTTAACCTCGCTACAGATGACGGTGAGCGGTCAGCTTCACGTTCCGGACGCTATACTCTGCAGAAAGGCACAGCAGGCTGGGTGGACCCCAGAGCGGGGCTACAGAGCTTGTTGAAGACAAAACCGGCCTTTCCCCTCACTAGCCTACGCACACTCTCGGCCAGGATATATTAAATATATTCATAACTGTTTCCACGAAAAATACATGCACAATTCCCACACCACATACTGCTGCTCTGCATTAAAATTACGTTACCGAGAACAACATATTTGTATAGGACAGTACATTTGAAATAAATGTGTTAGCATATTGCAAATTGCACACAAATTGTATTCAATATTTGCAAACAACAACGACTGCAATTATTGGAAAGCAAATTGTTCAAATTTCTGCCATAAAGTTTCGAACTGCGCGACAGTGACTTGACCACCTGCAGGTGAAACACCAGTGTTGGCATTCAACAGTGTCATCGTGTCGGCCTGGCGACACTCGACCTTACCTCAGGACATGCAGAATGACGCGGACGTGACGTAATGCAGTGGATCAGTCTGTACACACATTTCCTCCTTCCACATTTATCACTTCTCTGATTTTTCCTCTCTTAACCTTCCTCACTGCTCTGATGTTTTGAACCCTTTCGACGTTTATTCCCACAACCAACCTTCGCTGTATACAAACTGTGCCTAAATTTGCCAGCATGAACCACGCGATTTTTGTAAAACAAAGTGGTTTCAATTTCGCGTATGTAAGTCAGTTCGTTCCACTGCACTTCTGGTAACGCAAAGTTGACGAGGATCTTCTGCACGTCGTTCTTTGTACTGCCCAGGCCGTCCTCTGCACCCTCCAGTCGACAACATGCAGCTTGAAGTGCTGTTTTGCTGGGCCCAAACGAATACACAAACCGAATGCGCCTGGTAACATATCGCTTCAGAATCACTGGATATTTAATGAAATACGTTTAGCATTATACAGCTAGCGTGTGTTGTTTGTTAACTGAACAGTACTTACCCTCTCTAAACTAATTTTGGCTTTCTCGTTTAATTTCCGGGCATAAATCCAGCTTTCATTTCAAAATGTTAATATCAGTTGAGCGTAAACAATAAAAAATGCACACCGTGGCTTCTGAACCTGCTCCTAGCGTATAAGGACAGCCGGAGGTTATCCTGTATTAACCCTCTAAAGCCCAGCGGTCACTATATGTACCGCACAGTGGTCACTATATGTACCGCACAGTGGTCATTATATGTACCGCAAAGTGGTCACTATATGTACCACCAGTTTAAAATTCAACAATCCTACGTTCTGCCAACACAGTGTTTTTAAGTGTTTTGTGCGGATCTCAGAACAAACAGCGATCATTTCCCTATACAACATTAACTGACTGGTTTTTGAAACCGAGAAGGAGTGTGTTTACTGCGCGGTATGGGCTGAATGTTCATACATAATACAGTTCAACTGTCTCCTTTGCTTGTTAAATCCTCTCTCATTACTGTAGTTCAGGTAGTCGGTCCCACACAAGTTGAGGTATGTGACTTCAGGGATTTACTGCGTTTTACGGACTATAGAACCGTCTGGGTTATGACACCGTGTTGACTGGTAATTACTGATATTTCGGTGGAGTTTGTTGTCTTCATCTTCAAGGTAGACTAAAAATAACCAACTGTTCCAATAATTTATTCGCCCTCCATTATCCTACCATGGACCTAGTGAGTCACTCCGTAAACTATCGACTAGGTCAAGGGTGCCCAACCCGCAGGACGAATGCGAAACGCCAGGTCATGTTTTGCGGTCCGCAGCCAGATCTTTAAAATTATGTATATTTGCAAAACAATGCAGGATGTTAGGTACGTCATGTTTTGTAATATTTAACGTCTGACCCGCAAACCAGCTCACAAAAGAAATCTGAGACCTTTGTCAAAATATAGTGGACATCCCTGATCTAAGCTATTTATAACAAGTTAAATGAACATAAACTGGAAATGGTGATGCACAATGTTCTTAACATCGCAGTTTCAGTAGAAGCAGTCTCGCAGCACCCATTCTACACGTTCACCCACTCGCCCCGTGCGCTGTCTGTCACAGGCAACTGTGAATCTGGCAACAGCTGATTATCGATTCTTTGCTCGTGTGCAATTAGCAGGACAACAGGACGCGGTCCGTGGCAGGCCTGCGGTCAGCAGCGCCCTGTCTCTAGCCTCTAGTTAACTCCGCCTGTCACCTCCGGCACCTGTTGTGTCAAAGTTCAACAGCTCGCCCTCTCCAGTTGCACTGCGGGTTCATAACTGCAAACACCACGAATGACCCCATGCTTGGCTCTGCGCGAGCCTTTAAATTTCCTAATCATTTCAGAACTGACAGCACACGAAAAAATGATTATCTCCCGTGTCACCAACCACTGCTGCAGAATATTAACAAATTCCCACGCCACCTTCTTAAATTTGAGTAATACTGAAGGACGCTCTCTGTACATGCCGATGTGCCATTCTGAATGCACTTGTTTATTGTATTATCACATGAACCTCGTCACATTTAAGCGCTATTCCATGCCTCCCTTCTTTTGTAGTTTATTTTTTAATCTCACAGCAAATCAACCGTTAATATCTTCCATAGTATTCCCGTTATCTCAGTGAGCTATGTGATATTTTACACTGGATGATTAGCTATTTCTTCAGCCTCCGCTGCCGTCACGCAGAGAGCGCAGTTGATATTTTTTTCTTGGACCTTAGCGGCAACAGACAGAGGATTCGTGCTCCAAGGGTGCTTTACTTGTAGCGAGATGTGAGACAGGCGTTGCTGAAGGTTGTTACAATTGGCTACTGGCACAATTAGACAAATCAACCCAATCAGTAAGGCGGCTGAAGTAAACACATTTGACGCAATAATTGCAGCAAGACAAAGGGAGAGGAACGTGAAGCTGACTTTCTCCGTGCAAGATTAGGATTGAGAATGCATTAAGATTCGTTTCTAATTCCGTTAACTTCTTCGTGTATTTGAGCTCAAGTGCACCGGTGTCTTAACGAACTGCCTTAATGAACTGTGCCTTAATGAATTGTCTTATTGAACTGCGCCTTAATGAATTGTCTTAACGGACTGCGTCTTAATGAACTGTGACTTAATGAACTGTCTTAATGAAAAATGGCTTAATGAACCGTGTCTTAATGAACTGTCTTAATAAACAATGTCTTAATTAACTGTCTTAATGGACTGCGTCTTAATGAACTGTCTTAATGAATTGTGACTTAATGAGCTGTCTTAATGAACAACGTCTTAAAGAACTGTCTTAATGAAACGTATCTTAATTAACAATGTCTTAATGAACTGTCTTAGTAAACAATGTCTCAATGAACTGTCTTCATGAACCGTGTCTTTATGAACTGTGACTTAATGAACTGTCTTAATGAACAACGTCTTAACGAACTGTCTTAATGAAACGTGTCTTAATGAACAAAGTCTTAATGAACTGTGACTTAATGAACTGTCTTAATGAACAACGTCTTAACGAACTGTCTTAATGAAACGTGTCTTAAAGAACAATGTCTTAATGAACTGTCTTAATGAACCATGTCTTAATGAACTGTGACTTAATGAAAAATGTCTTAATGAAAAATGTCGTAATGAACTGTGTCTTAATGAAAAATGTCTTAATGAACTGTGCCTCCCTTCACACGCACTTTTGAATGTGACACTGTGTCCTGGAGTGAGCATTTCCTGACGTTTCGATGGATCGTACTACTTCCAACTTCAGGGTCAAGTAGTGAAAAAAGGAATTCTTCCCTCATAAACAACCTCTTCATTTGTTTCCATTCCTAAGCAAGAAAAAATGTAGAAATTTAATATTTCGAAATATTTGTGTCTATTTAAGGCTTCTTTCTTGCACTAAAAGTAAAAAGATTTGCCATGTTTGCTGCTTTTCTCATTTTAATTTCTGAACCAATTCACGGATATTCAGGAAACTTGATACGAAGGTTATTATAGGGTCTTTATTTTATAATTGCAGTTTGTAACTTCCTGTCGACTCGTTCATCATATTATTTAGCCAATTCAGCCGATCGGCAAAAAAAATGGCAGAATAGCGGCTGGAGGTTGCCAAGGATAGCTGTCAGATAAAAAACGACTCCAACACACAAGCAGTAAACTGGCATTCATAAAATGAGCATTAACAACATGGCCGACGGTAAAATTTTAGGCCGTAGCGACAGTGGTGCCAGTTACGTTTGGACCCCTGAAATGGTGTGGTGGAAGCAAATGCAGTTTGTGCTGAGGCGGCTTGATTAAACTGAAATTAGCAAAATTACGTCAATGTAAATTTGTCTTAAGATTTCTGCTTTTTGTGAGTCGGTCTTGATTTTTAACAGATCTCAGGTACACAGTGCACAGTGCACACAGTGCACAGTACACAGTGCACTGTGTACTGTGCAAAGTGCACTGTATACTGTGTACTGTTCTCTGTTCACTGTTCATTGTATCCTGTGTACTGTGCACTGTGTACTGTGCAAAGTGCACTGTATACTGTGCACTGTGCTCTGTACTCTGTGCACTATGCACTGTGTACTGTGCACGGGATGTAAGAGCATATTTGTGTTGAAAGGAAAGACAGAAGCGTAATTTGCAACTTGATGCCTTTAAGTTGTTCCAGCAAGACTGTAGCACTTTTGTGTGACAATGTGGCAGTGAAAGTGACATCCCTTTTTACTATTCTTCTTATTCCTCATCCTCCTCCTCTCAGAACTTAGGCCTCTTCAATTGCTTCGGCCTCATTTCCATCTTCTACGTGGTTTACCTTATTCCTTATTCCTTTACGGTTTGAATGGATGCTGTCTTCCTGACCCTGTCTTCCTCCATCCTTTTGGTTTGATCTCTCCCGGTAACTTGTCCCTCATTTTATTGCAACTCGATATATTTAACAACTCTCTCATTCACTCTAAGAACTAATCTTCACTGCGGCACATCACTCAATTTATAGAACTGAAGTGGCTGCCTCTTGCACTGTGTCAGGCCAAGCCTCTGTCAATTTTGTTTCACATTTTTGGTGAAACTGTACCGTAAGTTTGTGTGTGTTTCTTCGTCACGACTGGTGTGACGTCATGTCCCAAGTAGCTGATGTGTTGAAATTATTCAGAACGGAGAACAAGCGCCATTATGTTTGGTCTTACAAACACTTTGCTTCAGGAGGTCAGATATAACTTACAGACTGTACTTAATTGCTGACCAGTTCTTCGGAGTGTTTTCTAAGATTGCCGTACGCAGTTGGTCACCATAACGAAACAGAACTTTTGTAATTTTGCCCTTTTCAAAATCCGCTCACCAAGGTTTGGAACTAATCTGTATGGACAGTAAAACTGTCGTGTGTGGGTCTTGAAATGTGCAAGACTGCGGCAGTGCAGTTAGTGAAGTATAAATATGAAATTATTTTGCGCAAGCTTGCAAATTCCAGCTTACCATCTTCAGTTCGTTGTTGCAGGTCTTCTGTCAACTGATGGTCACCGTTCAGAATTGGATGCGTCTCATTGGAAGGCGCTGCAGTGTGTCATCATGCGACGCAGAGCAAGTGTCTTGCACCAGTGCATAAAATCAGCGTACATACAGAACCCGACGCACCTGTTAACTTTTAATCGACACTCTTTGCCTCGTGGCAATGACACGAGCTGACAGCACAGAACTGCCATAAATATTCAATATACAATTGTCTGTCTAGCTGTCTCCTTCCCTTCCCGGGGACAAAAATTGACCGGATGTCATTGAGTCGAGCTTGCTGACCTGAAATAATTCCTGGTTTTGTGTTGTGTGTTGGTGTGCGACAGATGCACGTGTTTGTCTGGTGTCATATTGCGTTCTTATGGGAGGATAAAAAGGACAATTGCCCATCAACTGCCCCATTTGGTGTGCAAAGTTGAAAGCTGTTATACATGTAGCTGGTACAACAGTGCTTGTTGTCATTCTTACTGTTAAGCAGTTCAAACAAGAAACCCTTCAGATGTGTTACTTTCACAGTTGACAGCGACAAACTTGGGCCACAATTGGTGGACGGTTTTCTTTCTCTTCTTTTTCTCTAATCTGTCAATCGACGTTGCATATTTTAAATTCACAATCGTCTAAATATGCAAAGTCCTTCTTGGGAAGCAGGCACTCCCTCAACTAACCATCCCCGCATTTTATGGAACCCGACGGTTCATTACCTTACTCACAAAAAGTCCCTAGCCACACTAATACACACCACGTTCTCCCACCATAATATTTTAAAATCCATTTTAATAACATTCTACAATTTAAGCCTAAATTCAAAGAAGTCTTGTACCTACCTGTACCCCAAAAGTTTCTGAAGTTATTTATATTCACCCCTTCCGTGCCCCCTGCTCCCCTCATCTCATCCTCGATTTAATCACCCGAAAAATATTCTTTGAACGGTGCAAATCACGAAGCTCCTCATGGCCCACTTTTCTCCAGTCTCCTGTTAAAAAAAACACTCCCTGCAGTAGCTCAGTACACAACGGCAGGGCGGTTCCTCTGCCTTCTCACTGCCCCGCTATGCTTGCTGTCGGCGTTTCTTGGGCCATTTAGTGTTCAAAAACATCATTTGTCTGAACATTCCTGCTGTCACACAAAAGGTTGGATCCTTCATAACATTGAAATTAGTGGGCTATTTGGTACACACTTTAAGGCAGTAATTAGCTGAAAGAAACTAAGAAATGAGAGATGATATTAGAACAGAACCATCAAAGATTTCTTCATGGTACAAGACATTCGAATACAGCGCCCTTAAATTAAAAATGAATTCACAGAAAATCGACATTTCAGCTGACTTAAACAGTCCACCTGAATTGATGTCTGAGGCCACCAAACCTGGAGGCAGCTGGCCTGAAAACAGAACAGAAAGTTCCAAAGAAACTGACCACACGGTCTGTCATGTCTCGCTGCGTGCTACCAGCCTTTGGCAAATAATCTCCTGTACCTACTGGACAGGAGGCTGAGTAGGCCCCTACAGGGGCTTGGTGTTTTGCAAAAGTAAAAGAGATGTAAGGTTTTACGTTTACCTGCTCACATACGTACATATATACATATATTACATGGGTCCATAAGTGTGTCAGAGAGACAGAGAATGTGCAGTAACTAATGAAGACACAAATACACACAACAATACATAAAAAACAAACAAACGAACAAATAAGTAACAAGTTTCACACACAAAACCCGACCAATGTACACGTATATTATTAACAGTGTATCACTCCGCCATGTTTCATCCCTCAAAAGGTCATCTTCAGCAGTACGACTGATACAGTGCAACAGCAAGGACAACAAAATGAGTTGACAGATGTAAAATTTGGAGGTCAAATATTTGATGTAAACAGAATTTTACATCTGCTAACCCATGGACTTGAGTCATTAAAGAAGAAGCGATATGTTTATTTGAAACGTCGGAGAGACACCCACGACGTTGCGTCGTATCCGTAACGGACCAGACCAGACCAGACTCCTCGTTTGTCAGCTGCCGAATCGTCAGCTTGCACAGCATCTTGGAATTTTTCTTTGTAATGGGGAACAGAGTTCTTCTGTGGGGCACGGACTCTCAAAATGTGCTACTATGCATAGCAATGTAGGTTGTCAATATGTCAACAGAACGGTACAAAAAGTGAGTGAAAGATATATCAATGCCCTGTCGCTCCCGCCTCAGCCCCCCCCCCCCCCAACCACATGTCCCAGTGAAGTGATGTTTAGTTACTCGGTGTCCTTAACACTGTAACATACAAAACAGCACGGCTTTGAGCTTTCTTCCCTCTACAGTACATCTGTTGACACTGATTTGTGACGATATGCGGTGTGAACGGCTTGTGCGTGCGTTTAGATTATGAACTGACTGTCCGGTGCATTTCATAAATGATGACCTCAGAACGTGTCCATGAAAGAACGTTTAGTTCTGCAGAACGGTGGCTTTTCTGCACCTTACTGCAGTCTGTGACTTGTCTTCACCCTACTGCAGTCCGTGGCTTGTGTGCACCTTACTGCAATCCGTTGCTTGTCTGGACCTTATTGCAGTACTGAGGCATGTCTGAATAATAACAGTAATAATAATAATAGACCTCAAATGGGTTGTCACCCGGTGGCAGTGGTTACTGTGCATGTATATAAATACGTATTATTGGCCTCAACAAAACGCACAGCAAAGTGACTTGCTAGTGTAGCTGACTGGAAGCATAAAGTTCTGAGATTCTGAAACAGAAATTACTGCAGAAATTATTGGAATACGCCCTCAGCCACTTCAGTTGGTATATACCGTTACTGCAATATGCCTTCAGGCACTTCAATTTGAATATGTCATTATTGGAATATTCCCTCAGTTACTTAAAGAGGAATACGCCATGTCTGCTATATGCTGTCAGACACTTCAATTCTACCAAGCCACCTTCATGTCCATTTTGATAATTCTCTCTTTCCCTTTTAATCTTGCAAATTTTCTAGTTTCCAAGATGCTCTCTGCTGATTTCCCTACATGGTAGAGTTCCCTCCTTTCCAGCTACTGTCATATCAGGCTGTCTCTCTGGTACGAGTGTTTTGTGTTCTGATGGAAGGTTCTGAGCCCAAAGCGAGAATTCATAACGAACTGAATCTCATAAAAGGAGAGCATCACGATCAAGGACAGCTGAGCTAGAAACTGCGGTCTTGCGTCACTACACAGAAATACACGTTATATAGACATGCACCTTCAACTAGCTGCATACATTACAGTCGTTTTAGAAGTTGACAGTAGCTCAATTAGTCGACAGAGACAAAACGTAGTTACTTTCTTGTTCAAAAAGCCCGCCAAGCAGGAACATAAATTCACGATGCCCGTCTAGAACAACGTCCCTGACTTTTCTACAAACAGAAGGTTCGTTATTCCGGTCACAGCAGCCTGTCGCTGGTCCTTATCATCGGCCAGCAAGTTTATGGGAAGTTGGCTTATTTATTTCCGCGGAACTGTCGCCAAGAATTAAAGAATGAACATTATCGTGCTGACAAAAGTTAGATACTTTATATTATACTTATCTTAATCATTGCAAACACCCCGAAGGACCAGCCTGTTTACAGCAACTCTGACATTATCCTATCATCTGTGCCAGCCAGCTGTTCCTTGAACGATTTCCAAAAAACTATATAATTATTATCTACCAATCGATCCAAGACTACACAAATATACACGGTACAAGCAACACTGCGACAGACTGCAGGTACATTCAATGCAGCCACCCCCACGGTCCTGCTCGTCTGTCAAATCTTGCCTTCCGTAATTTGACCAATCTGACAACATTTGGCTCACAGAAAAGTGATAAAGCTTCTGGTACCAAAAATAGCCACAGACAAGATGAACAGAGAAAATAAAAATACATTTTGCGAAATTTTATACTGACAATGTCCAGTAGAGAAGCTTTCTAAAAAGGACACTTTTTATGAAAACGTGTTTCCGAATTCGTCGAAAGAAACTGTCGCAGCACTAAACTTTTGACAGAACGCAAACTGTGGAGAGAAAAAGAAGCAAGAATTTCCCGACCGATAGCTTAGCGACACACACGCATGTCACTATGTCAGACACGAATACAGCCTTTTCTTATGTTAGCAGATCAACTAGCGACTTCAGCTGGCTACGGCCGACAGATTGAACAACGTCGGCTCAAGTTCCTTTAGAACGGATTTCTTATTCAATGTGTACTTAGTGTCTGTGCTGTTGCTGCCTGCAGTAAGCTATAACAAAGGTAAATCATTCCCATTACAGGCCCGAAGTGCCCAGATGGTTCCAGGAAGTGAAAGTTCCCAGATTACGTGAAAATGGCACATAATGGTGGTAAGGTTGTCAGCCTTAGGCACCGGCCGTTTCTACCCCCAGGAAATACTCCTGGTACTCATTTCTGTTAGAGGCTGAGTCGACCCCAGGGCCATAGTGCGATCGGAAGGATTATGTCAATGAAAAATTCCAATGACACTATATGGAATCGAACCAGTGACCTTCCGATTTGTAGCACAGCACCTTAACCACTGTGCTACCGCAACTGTAAGCTATAAGCTATAACAATACATAACTGACAGATTGTTGTGAGCCGATATAAACTGCTGTACTGGTGAAGTGGAACTGTGCACGGGCTTACATTGCAGTGTGTTGCAGCAGGATGTACTGATTGATATAAACCAGAAATTATTGTTTAAAGGCACTTCAAATCAGTTGAATTAGTTTAATCAGAAAATCACATACAGTAAAGTAATTGATATGTTCAGGCAATTGGCATTCTGAGTGCTTTGAGTGTGTCACTCGAAACGGATTTGTAACAAGGGCAGTGGAAGTGGAGATTATGAGAGCAGTTGCTGATTGTATTATATATATATATAATACATATATAAGTATATGTATATAACGAAATAGATATATGTATGTGCATCAAAGGGTGTTAATGTGACAGTCGAACGTGCGTGCCTGGGAGCAAAATACGCCGTGGAGTTGGTCGCCAGAGAAAAAAATTATTTTAACATTGGCATTATTACTGGCAATATGGTTCAAGGACGTCATGAATACGCGTGTGAGCTACGCTGTCTAGCAGCTGGAGTCCGTCTACTGACAGCTGTCATGCGACTGTACTGTGGCCAATGTACTGACAGCTGTCATGTGACTGTGCTAAGGTCCATGTACAGACAGATGTCATGTGACTGTACTGTGGCCAATGTACTGACAGCTGTCATGTGACTGTACTGTGATCCGTGTACTGACAGCTATCATGTGACTGTACTGTGGTCTGTGTTCTGGCAGCTGTCATGTGACCACACTTCAGCTTGCCAAGTCCTTCTTTTTCGTTCCCAGCAGTTTATCCCAAACTTAGCCTAATCTAATCTAACCTAACGTAGCCTAACCTTCCCAGATGAAACACTAATTCAGAAGGATGTCGATGTTGTGATTTCCTGGGAAAGACAAACCGTCAAGAACTTCGGTGGGGTCCATTTGCAGTACGAAACTTCTGTCTGATTCCAAGAACTTGTAAAGTGCCAGTAATAAAAATATATAAAATTACTTGAAAGACCATAAATCGAAGACGGTTTGTCCTTAATAAGACGAAAACTTCCTGGAAGCTAGAAATGTTTCAAACTTACAGAACGACTGAGCTGAGAGTTACGTGCGTAATGGTGTGGTGTGAGAGGGGCGGAAGGCGACTTGCCAGCCTCGTGATCTCATTCGATTTGTCAGAATAAGTCATGAAATGTCGAAAAAAACAATAACAATTTGGGTGATCACGAAAAGTGCAGTACCGAACATCGGAACACAAATACAAAATGAAGAGAAACACTGAGCTATATCAGACGGCTGGGAGTCTATATAACAGGAATACTCTTGTTTGGTAGCGTGTTAATGTGTTAACGTGTTAAGGTGTTAACGTGTTTATGCGTCGTCAGTAAAATTCAGGCCGATTTCTTGGCACAAATATAGCGAATCAATCCTTCTGAAATATTTGCAGACTCAGTGACATGACACATAGGACACAGAGCACACTAATTGGGTCTCAAGGAAATAGAGTTGGGGGAATGGAGTTGATTAATTTGGCTCAGTGTTGGGACAGATTGTGGTTTGTTGTGAATGCAGTAATGGGTGTTCTGGTTATGCATAATGTGAAGTTACAGAGTAGCTGAACAACGGACAGCTTTTCAAAAAGCACTTTGCTCCATGTAAGTCTTCAATTTATTATTATTCGAAATAGGATGCTGATGTGTTACGTGTGGACCCATTAACAGGAAGCTGCAGAATTCACATGACCGGAAGCATCTAAATTCATGTCATCATGGAGGATGAGATAGGCGGGCCATGTACGAAAAAGTGTGGGAAGAGTGAGCACTGGGCAGGCATTTTTATTGGCTGTGCTGCTGACCGAGGGGTAGAGGGTAGCAGTGCCTTGTGCTTCTAGGGACGGACAGACGTCTGCCATGTTTTATTCAGCCACTTCAAACGAACTGTGTAAATCCAGTAACGGTCTACTTCCCAGTACCTCTGCCATTCACTACACGCATTGCCGAAACAACACCTTGCAGCTAACTAGAAATACGTATGTTTTACCGTCTCTTTGACCCAAACGTGGCTCGCGATTTCTTACGACTGCCAGGTGTAACGCTGAAACAACATGACTCTCTACGTACGTCATTTATAGGCATGTTCGTAAAGTGAACTCAAAAGCAGGTGGTACGCGGTAGGGGAAACGGGATGATGCACTAGCGGCAGAGCTGTGCCGTTTCTCTTTTCAGCTAGCGAACGGTATATGTTCTCGTTATGATGCAGTGGACATGTAGAATGCAGCTATGTTGTGAACATACAGAACCACCTGATAAAAATCTTGTAGTATTAGCTGCAGTACTAGCAGCCAGTAAAAACAAAAAGTTCTGTATTTCTGTCGCACTCTGTGCTCTTACTGCAGTAACACTTCCTTACATAATTACAGTAAGACTGCACTCTCGTGACGCAAATATTTCTTTGTTGCGGGAAGAAATGGGGAAGGAAATGGGTCCATAAGCTCGATCCAGTCCCATATTTTGTCCTTTTTGTATTTTCACTGTTGTCTGCTCAGCTCTTGCCATACAAGTTAGGACATTCCCTGACGAACTCCATCAGAGCTTCTGTAGACACTTCTGTCTCTCAAGTGATATTAGGCACGAAATGACAAACGCGGTACAAACTGCTTAGCCCCTTTCTAGACACGCAGCACGCCACCCGCACCACTAGCCTGAACTGTGCGGTGGAACTCGGCCGTTGCGTTACCGGAAACGCCGCCACGGTACCGCAGTCTGGTGGCGGTGTACCGCGACTGAGTGAGCGCTGCCATTTACAATCCGGGCAGTAAAATACCGCATCGCCCTGGTTTGATGGCGCCTTTGAAGTTGCGAACAGCGACTGTTAGCTGCCCCACATTTGTGCGTCGAAATGGAACATCTCGGCACTCACTGAAATATTGTAATGTGGGTTTGTTTAAAATGTAAACAAAAATGACATTGCACACGAAGATCCACGTGCAATTCCAGGTGTATGGGTAAAGTTTTCACCGTGTTTACTTGGGAAATAGTAGATAACGGGAAGCATCCTTTGTCAGTACCTGCTTATTTCTTCCTGCAAGTTTCATGACGCATGCTCTCACACCTAAGTTGCATAACAACTTTCAGAAATTTTCTGTCATAAAATATAATACTTCTACATCTTCGAATATGATATTCCAAAAGCAAGTGTAATGTGAACGCACCTGCAGGTGGTGTGAGCGACAGCGCTTACAGCTCAGCATTTTGTACTTACATATTGCGATTAGATACTGCACGTGACCGTTAGATATACCGAAGTCAGACAGCACTCTGCATGAAGACCGACACAGATTTTGACTGCTGTGTTTAAGGGCATGAACATAGCTATCGTTAGCGACATGCCTTATTGATCTGTATTAAGGAAATACACAAAAGTGTATTCATAACACCAATATTTATTTTTCGTACGTAGAAACATGAAATTTGACGAGCAAATATATGATATATGATATGTGCAGCTCTCAGTGGCCACGGATTAAAAGGCGTAGAACTTGGATAGGTGTGCAGTCGAACACAACTGTGTCACATAGGTGTATTTAATGACTATATTAAGCAACTATTTGTTTCGGCCATTACTGGCCATCTTCAGGTTGTCTTGAGAGAACAAACTTAAAATCCTACTATATGCATTGCGCGCGCATGTGGTGTAGAGATCTCTCACTGAGCCGGCGAGCTCTCATCCACACTAACATTAACTTAACTTTAAATTTGTACATGATAAACCCCGTAATGTGGAGATCTCTACACCACGTGAGCGCGCAATGCATATAGTAGGATTTTAAGTTTGTTCTCTCAAGACAACCTGAAGATGGTCAGAAATGGCCGAAACATGTAGTTTCTCAATACAGTCATTAAATACACCTATGTGACACAGCTG
>Ga0123355_10003289_pt1 | contig 23116 bp, 21 predicted proteins | sample TergutEmb28metaG_3_FD_89872 | JGI IMG/M metagenome (GOLD analysis project Ga0123355, IMG submission 89872) | Embiratermes neotenicus P1 segment gut microbial communities from Petit-Saut dam, French Guiana - Emb289 P1 | ecosystem: Host-associated > Arthropoda: Insects > Digestive system > Gut ... | reverse complement strand
CGCAAAAATGATGCTGGGGATGATTTTACCAACAGTATAATAATAAACTTTCTAAAAGGATATTTATCCGCAAACAATATAAGCGATTACTGGCTTGAAAAAATACCGCTATTTATGAAGTTTAGGCAGATATGTAAGTTTAGCTGGTTTTATGACCCTAATAGCGCAGACGAACACCAAAAGGAACGGATATTTAACATAGAAAACGATATCTTGTTCACAGGCTGTGAATTAAACGCGTCGTTATTCAAGCGTACGTGATGTACACTATATTTGGAGGGGGTTTATCATGAACGAAGAACAACAACTACGTTCTGCACCGGGTTGCGGTACATTTATTATGCTGGGGCTGATAGCTATTGTGCTTTTGTCGTTGGTAGGCATTATCTTCCCGCTAGAAATCTTGCCTTACCCGAGGTCTGTGTTAATAGGCGTTATGGCCGTAGCGGCAGTTGCGCTGGTTATAACATTTTTCATGCGGCGCGCCCAAAAACGGGATATGCAGGAAGAAGCCAACGACAGGGCAGATACGCTTTTGCATAAGGGTTTCGATAAGCTAGGCCAAATAGATAGCGAAGCCCACAAACTGGCAGAACAATACAAAGACGAAGGAGACAAAAAATAAGCAATGGACAGAGACGTATGGCTAAGTATTAAACGTAAGCAAATAGATTTATATCGTAAACGCGCAAGTGTGCACAGCTTAAAACGCGGGCTAATGATGTTGGCCTATGTTACAGGCTTTATTACCGCATTTATATTGCCATGGAGCTTTTTTTCGGCAGGGCAAGTGCTGGCAGGGCTCGCATCGCTGATATTATTCCCTGTTTCCATGCTGATATGGAAAATAAGCACCCATGAAAACCGCTGTAAACAGCTACTACGGCAGTTGGCAGATGAAATTGAAAGAATAACCAGAGGCGGCGAACGCTTAAAACTGGAAAACATGAAAAAGCAAACAACCAAAGTAGAAACCCGTTTCCTCTCTAACGACGATGAGCTTTTTATTAAAAAAGCCATTTGGGACCAATTTCTAGGCTGGAAAAAGGAAAAACGAGATGAAGAAATGCGCTACAACCGCGCCTATGCCGAGTACAAAAGCGTTGTAGCAAACCATCATATGAACCAGCCGCAAAAGCGATGGATTTTTGTGGGCCAGGTAGAAGTAGGCGCAGAATGGAATACCGACATACCCCACCGCCAAGGCTACAAAGACAGTAACACCATAGCCGATGAATGGGCCATTATGAAGGCATTTAGGCGTTTAGTTTGGGCCAGTAAGCAAGAATCCTATGGTATTTTGGAAGCCACAAGCAGGTTGGCCCAAAGAAACCCCGTAGTTTTCGAGCGATATCTGCGCAAGAAAAAAGTTAGCAAGAAGATGAAAACCTTCAAGCGGCGGGCGTGGGTGCACTATCTTTCCCCTGCTGCAAAAATGCGCCTGGTGACATTTGTAGAGCAAACCCTGGCCTTAGAGCCAGCCGGGCTACATGAGGAAACCGTGACCCTTCTCCACGAAAAGAACGTGCAAATAGACAAATACACTAAGGAGTTTTGGAAAGTGCATTATCGCTCCCTTAAATATTATTGGCTTGAGGCGCTGTGGCTTTTATTACTTATCCCCTTCCTGTGGGGAGCGGGGAACTTAATCTCTGGCGGTTCATATTTGGAAGCGGTGCTACTGTTCACGGTGGGTGCTAGTTTGGTTGCCTTTGGCGAGATGGCGTTAATTGTACGGCAAAAAATCAAGCTTAATGGCAAGAAGCTTATCCCGCCGTTAATTGCGTCACTAATAGGTTCCCGCCATGCCATGAGTGCGGATACTAAGTGCGAGTTTGGTGTAGACCGCTACCGCCGCGGTTTCAAAAACTTAGAGAAGCACTTTATCATGACAACGCCGGAAATAGATAGCGTGAAATATGTAAAAGACAACCTACGTGATGAGATGCGTACCTCTAAAATCCACGAAGCCGAAGCTATTTGTGAAGAAGCCGAAACTCGTATGGCCACGTATTACCGTATGTTCCACCTATATAGAAGGCGTTGCTTGCAATACGGCGCGTTAGAGTTATTTTTGGGGATTATGCTTGTGCCTATATGGGGGCTTGCGCTTTTTGGTGTGCTGGCTACCGGGTTGTCGTTTTTCATACCGGTGATGGCTACCATGACCGTTGGTGCATTTGAAATAATTGCGGCAAGGCGGCATATTCGTGTATGGCGTTTTAAAGAGATGTATTTTAAAATTTACCAGGGATTGTCTGTTCTAATAGTAGACGGTGACTTGCGCCAAGAGCCCAAGAAGCTGGATGAAATGTTTAAGGCCATAGAGCAATCCGCTCTAAACGCCATTTCTCAAGACCGCGTTATGAAGTTGATGGTTGGCACACTGTCACGTGTAAGCGGCTTGCAGGTCACAAGTAGCGGCACAAGCCGCCACCCACTGGATGTTGAAATAGCAAGGGTGCGCGCCGCTTGGAAAGCAGAAATACGGGCAAACGCCGATATTAAAATATTTGGTAGCCCAGGCACCGAATTTAAACTTTGGATAGACTCTTTAAGGGATTAGCAAACGTTGAACCATTTGTATTATTTTGTATTACAGCGAGGGGGCTACCGCAAAAATGGTAGCCCCTTTATTATGATATTTATATTTTCGGTGGCTCGTTGACTAACCAAGGCCACCGCATATATCATGTCACAGGTAAGCCAACGAAGTCAAGAAAGTGGGAGAGGAATGGTAGATTTAGCCGATGTTTGCAAGCATCTAAAAGCGATGGTAATACATATGCCAGAGGATTTTGTTATCGCGGAGGGGTTTAAGCTAGGATTGCCAGATGATGAGCTTAAAGCGGGGATGGTAGCGTTCCGTATGTTTTTGTATGAGTTATACGATGCTTTGGCAAGTAATAAGGGCGCGTATGACGTAAAAACAAGTAGCAAACATGGTACGATTCCTGCACGGTTTCCGATAATTGAGGATTTAGGTGCGGTATTATTTTCTTTGGGTTTTCACGGTAAGCTTGAAACAGAGCCTAGGAATGAGTTGCATGTTTGCGGTGGGGATATGCTTAGGGTGTCTAAGATGCAAAAATACACGCATCTTAATAAAATGTCCAAAAAGCGTAAGTTAGAGCTGTTTGATTTTTTATCGGGCTTGGGTTTTTATTTTGAAGATGCTGATTTTTCTACTCACGTTGATTTCGACAATACCGGTGTGTTTTATGTACAGTATGAAAATGATGATGCGATGCTTACGGGCTTAAAGCTAATGGCTTCGGCGCAGGCCAATATAAAGGCCAAATATGACCGCTACACTACCATACTTATGCGTGGAGATTTTTATCCTTTGGCGAATGCAGAGCCGAAACCGCCGGTTGTTAACATAGCTGATTATGTAAGTACACAAGAGCCGGAAATAGAGCGTTGGCTTATAGCGTTGGATAGGTTATTAGCTAAGTCATGTAAAGTTGATGGAAGGTCACAGTATTTTATGTGTGGTGCTATTTTCGAATATTCCTCACGTATAACAAAAAAGCGTGTATGTACAATTAACCTGGTAGTGTGGGGCTGTACGATAATCCCCAGCGTAAGCCACTTAGAAAATTTGGATAATATATTGGGCCAGTTTACCCCAAATATGCTTGATATTATAAGACGCAGAAATAATAGATGCGGGGCTTGTTCGGAAGTTAATAATCCCGTTTTCGTAAAATGTATGCATGGCGGTGTGCCGCAAAAAATGAATATTGCGGAGGATTTCAATGCCCAAGAAAGTATGTTATATGTTAAACAAAAAAAATGGTGGTAATTTGAATCTGTGTAATAAACAAGACAATTCGACCTTGCTATTAAGAAAGGATTTTGAAGAGTTCGATTTTGATTTTAAGAATATGCTGGGTTGGTTATACTACCCTAATTACTGTTTTGCGACGATCATTGACAATAAAATAGTATCATGTGCAAGTGCAGGATATCATGCGGATAAAATTAATGATAATATCGTGGAAATAACCACGGCAACGTATAAAGATTACAGAGGAAAAGGCTATGCTGTTTCAAATGTTGTTGCTTTATGCGAATATGTGCTAAATATGCAAGAAGAACGAGAAATACATTATATGACTGACATTAATAATATTGCATCGCAAAAAACTGCACTGTCAGCGGGATTAGTTAATATACGGTACATCAATTATTTGCTAAGAAAGGTAAAATCAAAAATACGCTAATGCACCCAGGGTGCAAGGGGGGTGCAGAATTTTCACTCAAATCTTTTCACCGTGTACTTGTATCAATACTAACGTCAAATAGGTGCTGTCTCATCAAGCAAATCTGATGCATAATCATGCAAACCATCGTCAACATAAGAGCGTTGAGGAGTGAAGTGACGAAGCAATCCAGTAAGCCCAAAGCCTGGATTGCTTCGCTTCGCTCGCAATGACGGGCAGATGCATAAACATGCAATGATTTTGCTTAACGAGGCAGCCCCTTTATACAGTCAAGGTTTTTTCTGTCCTATGCATTAAATTCCTCAGCCAGCAACCCATAAAGCATCTCGTCTAAATACTTCCCCTTATGAAACACCTGTTGCCGCCTTACCCCTTCCAGTTTAAAACCCAGTTGCTCAAACACGGGTTTGTATGTTGTGTCATTGGCAATAAAACCGGTATGGCAGTTATTAAGCCTACGCTCGTTGAAGGCGTAGTTAAGCAGTAGTTTTGCGCCGGATATGGCGTATTTATCGTCTATGCCGTATACGTACATGCCGAAGGTGCCGTTACGCTCGTTTATGCCGTGCAGGTTGCCGCCGCCTACGTATTCGCCTTTGTGGGATTCGAAAATTAGGATTATATGCGTATCGCTGTTTATGTTGGCATTTACATAGTTCTCCCAGTTTTCCCTTCTGGATGTTTCATCCCAGGGTAGCTCTAGCTCGTAATCTGTGAAGAAGCGGTCCTCGCTGTTGTATAGGCTGTGGTAGTTGTGCTTCCAGTCCTCTGGCTTTGCACGGCGTACGCGTATTAGGTCGTTTTGCCAAAAATATTGGCTGTAGTCTATTCCGTTTTTATTCATGTTGGTTGCTCCCTTTTTATGCTTGTAGAAAATAGCATCGCAATTTTCACTTGCATCTGCTGTTAAAAGTGGTGAAGCCACTTTTCTATATACTATTTTTTTTACCGCATCTTCGGAAATAAAGTGCTCTTGGCTTAGGCTTGTTAGCTGTGCGCCGCTTGAAAACTGATTCCGGATATCAGTATCGCGGCGGGAGAAAAAATTCCTGGCCCCTGTACCTTCACCCCAAGATTTGCGCTTTATCTTTGGGATGTATAGGGTTTCGCCTTGGGCATAGCTTTGTAGTTCTTCTAATAACTGCGTCGGCAGTAGTTCTGTGGCGTTGCGGTATTTCATAGGCTCATCTCCTTGCCTGCGGTGATATGCGTATGATACGCCACAGTGTACATATGGTTCAAGGGAAAGAATTTTTCTAAAAATTATTTTGTACATGCAACCAACGCGGTTTTCCTCTGTCTATATTTATAACCAACAAAAATGGAGGACACAAACATGTACAAAATCATTTCAGACGGCGGGTGCGATTTTAGCAAAGCAGAGGTAAAGGCATATAACGTAGATGTGGTACCGTTTTATATTACCTTTGACGGCACAACCTTTTTAAAAGAAGGCGTAGATATAACCAAGGAAGATTACTTCCAGCGTCTATTAACAGATAAAACCCTGTATCCAAAAACCTCGCAACCAAACCCACAAGACTATGTAGATATGTACACGCCATATCTAAAGGCCGGTAGGGATATCCTAAGCCTAACAATATCCTCAAAGCTAAGCGGCTCCCACGCAAGTGCGAACATTGCCGCCGATATTTTAAAAGACGAGTTCCCGGACAGGACTATAACCATAGTAGACTCCCAAAGCGTAAGTGTGGGCCAGGCTTTAATCTTAAAAGAAATAGTAAGAATGCGAGATGCCGGTTACAGCTTAGAAAGAACCGTGCAAATGGCAGAGAAAGTGCGTGACACGACAAAAGTATACTTTACACTAGACAGCCTGGAATACCTAAAAAAAGGCGGCAGGGTAGGCCCAACCACGGCATTTGTGGGTGGTATACTAGGGCTTAGGCCGATATTGCAGGTAGTGGAGGGTCAAGTTAGCCAGCTTGATAATGTACGCGGCAAAGCCAGGGCTATTAAGCTAATGGAAGAAGCCATAATACACACCCTGGCCGATGAAAAGCATAGCCTAAGTATAAACGTAGGCCATATACTAAGTGAAGCAGATGCTTCACGGCTTCACGCAAACACAGAAGCCGCTTTAGGCGTAATGATAACTAACCCCATAGTAGGGATTGGCGCAACCATAGGCACACATGCTGGGCCCGGGGCATTGGGCTTTGCGTATTGCAAAAGATATGATGCCCTAGAGCTAAGGAAGGTGGCGTAATTATGTTAGATACTTTAACCGGGGCTTTTGGCGGGATGAATAACTGGTATATAGTTGCGCAGTTGCTTGGGCTTATTACAATTTGTTTCGAATTTACATCGTACCAGATAAAGGATAAGACTAGGTACTTCCTTATAACCGGTATAGGTAGCTTTTTTTGGATGACGATGTTTATAGCCATGGGGCTGGCTACCGGTATGAGCACACAGGTGTCGCTGGTTGTGGCCTCATCTTACAGTGTGGTGCGCAATCTTGTTTTTTACCGGATATTTTTGAAGGATACGCCCGAGAGTAAGGAAGCTGGGTTGATATTTTTGCTGGCTATGATTGGGGTGGCCCTTGTGGCTGGTGTGATAGCAATTATGAACGCACCGGCAGAGGTTAGGTGGTTGCATACCCTTGGGATGGTAGCGGCACTGGGTTTTGTTATTGGACAGTACTTGCCGGGTGTACATTATGTACGTGTTACGGTTGTGATTTATGCGCTGGTGGTAATGCTTACCCAAACGCCGCTTAATATCCTGTATGGGGATTTTAGGTGGAATATCATGGGGATATTGATAGAAACGGCTAAGATTGTTTCGGTGGTTGTGTTTTATGTACGGTTCTCTTACGAACCTAAAAGGCCGCAGTTGCAGTTTGCTAAGCCTTGATTTTAGACTCCTCTTTTCATTTATATTGTCAACATAGGGGCGTTGGGCGAAGCTGGGTAATCTAAGGATTTGGAAATACACGGCTTCTGTTGGATTGCTTCGGCTTCGCCTCAATGCTTTTATGTTGACGTAATATCAGCAACTTTTTTATCGGGTGTAAACTGGCCTGGAAGCTAGTGTTTAAGATGGTTTCAAGCTTTTTTGTGAACGCTTTTGTCGATAGCATCAAAACCGGGCGGCTTGTCGCTGGTGTGAGTTTAAATTACATTTTAGCACGCAAGCTCTGAGAAGGGTTAACTCAGAGTTGCGTGCGCTGTTGAAGTTTAAGTTCGCACAGGGTAATCTTGGAGAGTATCTTAGTGTGGATACATTATGTAGGTTTATCTGAACTGTGCGCCCCGCACCCTCATCCAAAGTACAGATTTTTTGTCTAGTATCTGGGCGTGTGGCATGGTACAATCGGTAGTGAAGTAATTTTATTTTGGGGCGGTACGGTATGCTTATAAACAATGATGTTTATTTTGAAACTTTGGAGAGCATAAAAGCGCAAATACAGAACGCCCAATACAAAGCCGTGTTGGGCGCAAACCGTGAGTTGATATTATTATATTGGAATATTGGCAATGTCATAATCGAAAACAGCGTGTGGGGCAATAAATTCATTGATAATCTTGCCCGTGATATTAAACTGGAGTTTCCGAACTCAAAGGGCTATTCAGTACGGAACTTGAAATATATGCGTAAGTTTGCGGTCATGTTCCCCGATATTGAAATTGTGCAAGCGGCACTTGCACAATTGACATGGTATCATTTGCAGTTACTCATGGACAAAGTATCGGATAAAGCTATGTATCTGTGGTATGCAGATAAGGCACTGGAAAATGGCTGGTCACGGAATGTCCTAATGCACCAGATAGGCATAAAGCTATTCGAGCGGCAAGCCATAGCAGATAAGGCTACCAACTTCGAGCGAACACTACCATCTACACAAAGCGAACTAGCACAGGAAACATTGAAAAACCCCTACGTGTTTGATTTTGTTGAAGCAAGAGAGGGTATTATAGAGCGTGAAATTGAGCAAGAACTTGTTGCCAATATCGCTAAGACAATCATGGAACTTGGAACAGGATTCGCTTTTGTTGGCAATCAATATCATATAGAGATAGGCAACAAGGATTATTATATCGACTTGCTGTTTTACAATCTCAAGCTTAATTGTTTTGTCGTGATTGAAATTAAAAATGCCGAGTTTAAGCCAGAACATGCAGGCAAGTTAAATTTCTACCTTTCGGCAATAGATGATATATTGCGGCGTACACACGACAACCCAACAATCGGCATTTTGCTTTGTGCCGAACGTGACAAGCTAACCGCCGAGTATGCGTTGAAGGATATCAATAAGCCCATTGGCGTAAGTGAGTACAAGCTATCAGATTTTGTGCCAGAGGAATTGGCAGATACATTACCTTCGGCAGATGATATTGAGAAGCGGATAAAGGGTAAGTATGACATTGAAGAATAGAGCCGCTATGGTGGCAATGTTTTCTGTAAGGCGGCTGTGCCGTCAGTATGGGCGGTAATATTTTTATTAGCAGAGGTTTAAGAGGATGAATTACTATAAACTAAACCCTAATCCCGAAAGCAAGAAGTGGAAGGGCTATGAAGTTCCTAGTATCGACTTATGGCATAACGGTGACGAATTAAGTGAATACACACTTTATAAACTGTGCAAGCAATTGGATTTTGCCGAACTGGAATATAGAACTCTTGTAGATGGGGATATTCCCCCGATAAGCCATATTGGGTCTTGTTTTATTATGTTCAGTAGTAATATCGCCGACGTTGAATCAATCGGCTTGTTACCGGGATTACAGCTTATTCCTGTAGTGAACAAATCCAATCTGCACAAATATTTTTTACTAAATAATTACAAGCAGATTGATTGCGTTGATTGGGAAAAATCAGAAGTTGATAAGTGGCCTACAGAACATAAGATTGAGGAGTGGCAAAACAAAAGAGGTCGGTTTTTTATTACGCCTGTTTTGATAAAAAATAAGATTCCAAATGATGTAGATGTTTTTAGATTGCAAGAGTGGAGTAGTGCCTTTAATATAATCATATCCGAAAAGCTGAAGGAGAAAATATTCAATTTAGAATTTGACAAGTCTTTTTTGACGTTAGACTTGTTGAAAACTGTATAATCTGTGTGTGTTTAATAAGCATAACGCCGTGTAGCCCATCCGAAAGCCCCGCAGCGTAATAATGTAAATTATGAATAACAAGCCTTGATACCCCAAAGCACAACACGCCTTGGGGTATTTTTGTCTACTCATAAAGCCAACAAGTATTGCCCACCAAAGCATGAAATAAACCCTATTTTACAGGCTTTTCTCATGTTTTCCATGCCCGAAGATAAAAATATCCTTGACAAATTACCACAGGGTGAACCCGTTAAACTTGCCCAGTACTTGCCATTAGAGCAATAGCGATATTAGCGGTACGGTAATCACGCATAGCGTTGTACCCACAATCACAAGCCTTGTCGCGGCTTCAGAGTTACCGCCAAACTGTTCTGCAAAGATAGCAGTGTTAGCGGCGGGGGGCATGGCCATTAGTGTTACAATAGTACCTAGCATTACAGGGTTTGGTATAAAAATACGCAGTATGAACAAACAGGCCAGGGGTATCATAATAAGCTTAATCGCATTAGGCGGTAGTACACGTATGTCTGTAAAGGTTTCCTTTAGGGGTTGCTTGGCTAAAAGCGCACCTACCAAAATCATAGAAAGCGGGGAGTTTAAATCTGCAATAAGCGTAATACCGCCCTGTATGGGCGCGGGAAACCTTAACCCTGTTATGAAAAATATAAACCCTAAAATAGTACCGGCCAGGGCTGGGTTATTTATTATCATCTGTAGCAGGTTGGTTTTGGTGACACCCTTGGTATCAAATAATCTTATACCTATGGTAAAGGTGATTAAATTAAACGCGGCCAGTGCCATACCTACATAGAACAACCCCTCATACCCAAAAACGGCAGTAATAACCGGTATCCCCATAAACCCGATATTGCCGAAGGTTACTCCGTACTTCCAGCTTTGGCGTTCATGCAAGCTGGCTTTCATAATGCGCGAAAGCATGGCACCCAGTGGCCAACCCAAAAGAAAAACAGCCCCGACTATAAAAAATGTGGCTACGCTTTCCAGTAAAAGCGCAGTAGAAAAGGGCCGCATTAGCGACATAAATATAGCACAGGGCATGGCTACCTTTACTAGCAATGTAAGCATACCTGCCGTATGGGTATCGTTAAATAACTGTCGCCGCCTGCAAAAAAAGCCCACAGCTATGCATAGGGCTAGGGAAATTAGGCTGTTTGTGAAAATTGCGAAAAGTCCGTTCATATTTATGTGGCACCTCGAAGTTGCTATAATTGGTTTAATTGAGCAAGGCTATAGTAAAAAATGATGAGCGTCAAATTTGCGTTTCTATATACTCATTGCATCAGCAAGGGTTCTTTCGAAGAAAGCCACTTTACCAGCTTTATAAGCCTTCCTATCATTGGGAAACCGCTCTGCCAGACTTGTCTTTAAACCTTCATATTCTGCGGCTTTATGCGGAAATGCATTCATGTAATCCCGGAAAGCAATGTAATCCTGCCAAGGCGTACTGCCGTACTCAATGACATGTATATACTGCGAATGCACCCCACTATCGCCCTCGGAAATAATAGCACATAGTACCGTACCGGGAAGTGATTGTTGCTTCATTGGCCCAATACCTATATCCCGCAGACGCGGCAGTATCTTGCCTAGTGTATCAAGGCTTTTGACACCCACGGCAATTACCATATCCGGCTTAGCCTTAATATGCTTTAAAACCGACTTCAAACCCCAACCTCCTAAGCCTTAACACATTAGCCAATACAGAAACAGAACTAAAGCTCATGGCCAGTGCCGCAATCATAGGGTTTAGTAGCGGCCCGCCAAATACATAAAGCGCACCCATGGCAATAGGTATTCCCAGTACGTTATACATAAAGGCCCAAAACAAGTTTTGCTTTATATTGCGCATAGTGCGGCGGCTTAAATATATGGCCCCATGCACCCCGCTTAAATCCCCACGCATTAATACTATCTCTGCCGATTCCATGGCAACGTCTGTGCCGGTGCCTATGGCTATGCCTATGTCGGCTTGCACCAGTGCCGGTGCATCGTTTATGCCGTCGCCTACCATTGCGGTTATTTTGCCTGCTTCTTGTAGGGCCTTTACATGCGCGGCTTTGTCGTGGGGTAAGATCTCTGCCTCTACATGTGTGATACCGGCCTCGCGGGCTACTGCCGCCGCTGTATGGCGGTTGTCGCCGGTTAGCATTACGATATCTATGCCCATGTCTTGTAGCCGGGCTATGGCGGTTATGCTGGTGGGTTTTATTATATCGGCTACGGCAATTAGGCCAGCCGGTTGCCAGCCGTTGGGGGCTTGTATGTGATTTGAGTTTACCGCCACATACATAGGTGTCTTACCGTCATATGCCAAGCGGTTGCTATCATCCGCTAAGCTGGAAATATCAACGCCATGTTTTGACATCATACTGGCATTGCCTATAATCACGGCTGTATCTTCAACTGTAGCTACTATCCCTTGCCCTGTTACTGCCTGGAAGTTTTCAACGGCCGGTAACTCGCCAAACTGCTCTACGCCGTACCGCACAATTGCCTCGCCCAGTGGGTGTTCGGACATTGTTTCTGCGGCGGCGGCAAGTCTAAAAACATCATCCGTCTGCGACTCACACAAAACTACGTCTGTTACAAAGGGCCGCCCTTCAGTTATGGTTCCGGTTTTATCCAACACTACGGTCTTAACCTTATGCAAAGTCTCCAGTGCTTCACCACCTTTGACCAAAATTCCATTTTCTGCGCCCTTGCCGGTGCCAACCATGATAGCGGTAGGCGTGGCAAGCCCAAGCGCACATGGGCATGCAATAACCAATACACTTACAACGATAGTAAGCGCGAACGCCATGCCCATCCCGGCCAAAAGCCATACCCCACCAGCCAAAAGCGCAAGCACAATAACCACATGCACAAAATGCCCGGATATAACATCTGCCAGCCGCGCAATAGGTGCCTTGGAGTTTTGCGCGTCCTCTACAAGCTTAACAATTTGCGCAAGCACTGTATCTTTGCCAACCTTTGTTGCCTCATACCTAATTGCGCCGCTACCGTTAATGCTGGCCCCGATAATGGCATCCCCATCCCGCTTCATTACAGGCATACTTTCACCCGTTAGCATAGACTCGTCTACAGAGGTCTCACCGTTTACAACAATGCCGTCTACGGGCATTTTTTCGCCGGGGCGCACTACGATTATATCGCCTACTGCTACATCATCTATCTCGATTTCTACTTCTGCACCATCTTTGATAACCCGTGCGGTTTTGGGTGCCAGGCTCATTAGCTTCTGTATCGCCTCGGATGTGCGGCCTTTGCTTTTGGCCTCCATATACTTACCTAGGGTGATTAATGTTAAGATAACTGCGGCGGTTTCGTAGTAATACATATTATGTCCGCCCCTAAACACGGCCTCCCAAGTAAGATACAGGCTATATAGAAAGGCTATTGCCGTACCCTTGGCAATAAGCGAGTCCATATTAGCCCGCCCGCGCACCAGCGCACTAAAGCCATTGCGGTAATATGGTAGGCTAACCGCCATTACCGGGATAGTCATAAGTAACTGTGCCAGGCCGTTAAAAACAGGGTAATGCATAGGGTCTAAATGCGGCGGTATCCAGGTAAGCCCCAGGCTATGAAGTGACATGGGAACCATAGAAAATAGCGTTAGCGGTATTGTGAAAAGAGCCGATAGCATAAACCGCCGCCAAAGTGCGTTTATGTCATCGGCCTTGCGTATTGTCTTAGCCGAATCGCTTTCTTGTATGTGTAGCTTAAACCCTGCACGCTTTACTACGGCTACAATCTTGTCGTACGAGACAACACCCTCATCAAAATCTAGGCTTAGTTGCTCTGTAGCAAAATTAACCTGGCCGTTTGCGCCCTCTAACTTGTTAACAACCCGTTCGATATTTTTTGCACATGCGGCGCATGTCATTCCGCTTATGTTTAAGGTTAGATGTGTCATGGTATCCCCCTTGATATTACTGCCTTGCGTAATGCTTTCGTAGGGGCGGCATTTCTGCCACCCGCAGGTAAGGTATATCGCAAGCTTGGGCGGCAGGATGCCGTCCCTACTGGTTATTCTATATCATTGCTAAATGAAAGGCAAAAAAAAGGTGCTGGATTAACTGGCAAAAGCAGTTATCAGCACCTTTATGTTTTTGAGTGTTATTTATGAGTAGGAAACTGCAAAAATTTATAGATTGTTTATTTCGAAATCGGTCGCGCATATCCACCCAGAGGGGAACTGCGTAGGAGCGTTCGCAGTTCCGCTGGACTTAGAGCAGTTCGCTGTCTTACGCCTTTCGTTAAAAGCGGCTACGCCGCTTTTTAGCTAAAGCTACCGGTTAAAATAGCTTCCAATAGCAACATAAAAGCTTCCATATTAGCCTCCATCATACCGGGCCATGACCTCTCGATAAAGTGGAACTCGTCCAGTGGCGTGTGCAGTATGGTTACGGAAAAATCGTGGAAACCTTCGCCAAACCTGGTTAGCTGGGCGGCTAGTTCATCGCTTACGTTTTCTGCTCTTTCCATGCCTAGCAGGTTAACAACTGTTATACCTTCGAACAAGAAAACCAAGCTATCTGTCGGGAATGCTATAGCTTCCGGGAAGGACAGCAATTCAAAATCATGTGTAGCACTTAGCTCTGCGGCAATGTCGGTTACCATTTGTGCAACTGCGTTTACATCCGGCACAATAATACCTTGTAACGCCGCATTTAACAGAAGGGTATCATCATCCAGTAAAGCGATATCTTCTGCCACCAATGCCACAAACTCTTCTAGTGAGGCAAATGGGAAGGTAACTTCTGCATCCGGGTCGCTAGCCAGTATATTTTCCACATTGGCCAGTATAAAGTTATACTGCATTTCTATTAAATCCATCATCTCGTACAAAAGATTTTCGCGTAGTTCTGCCCTGCTGGCACTTGTAAGCGTTGGCATCACCCCGGCACCGTAAATAATATACGGGCCTTCAATTAGTACATCGGCGTTTACCATCATCACGATATTATCGCGCTCGCGGGCGGTTAGTGACTCATAATAATAATATGCGCCAATTAGCCCAACTTCTTCCGAGCCAAAGAATACATAAACTATTGTGTAATAATGCTCCAGTTCCATCATGCGCTTTGCACTTTCTAGTAGCAAGGCCGTACCGGAGGCGTTATCGCTGGCGCTGGCATATGGCGGTGAATCGTAATGTGCGCCTACAATAATCATGCGCTCGCTTTGGCCTGGTAGGGTTAGCACTACGTTTTGGCTTACCCTGTCTTGGCGTATTTGATAATCGCGGCCTAAGCCCAATATCATTGGAGAGGTTACCAGGTTCCAATCTAACGCTCCAAAAAGCCCTAAATCCATCTCTAATGCATCCCAATAGGTGAATTCTTGTACAGAGATATTATCCCAGTCGTGGCCCATGGCCAAAAGTTCTTCAACAATCCATACAGCGGCTTCAAGCTCGCGGTATGTAAAGGCTGAACGTGCCCCTAAGTTGTCACTCATGTGCTCAATATATCCTAAAGATATTGCGCCGTGAGGTAGGTCTAACGAAAACATTGGTTCCCTTACGTTTTCGAAATTTTCTGGCTCCCATAATGTTAGGTCTATGCGTTCGACTGGGCCGGCTTCGACATTTAACAAATCAAACGCAAAGACTAATAGCATTTCTATCACTTCTATCGGCATCCATGTAACGCCGTTTTCTATGAAGCCGCCTAGGTCATTAATTAGTATTGTTATATACTCACCGGCGGTTATTTGTACAACTGCCGCTTGCCTCCCGGCATCCCATTCGATAGGAAAGCCGTAGGCATTAATAACTTGCCTTAGCGGTAAATAGATTGCACCGTTTATGACCCTTTCTTCTATTACCAGTTGCGCGTCCTCTACTGCTTGTGAATCGTTGTTTGTGGCGGCCATTGCTGTTACCGGCATTGCCATTACAAAGGCCATTAGCAGTGCCACAATTGTTGCGGTTGTTTTTTTCATTTGTTCCTCCTAAGTATGTAGGGCTAAAGTTGCGCCCCCTATTTGAACTTGTGGATTGTATCATATAACTACTATAAATCACAAATTTTGCTGTATTTCGTGTTAGATTTACCTGCGCCTTTCAAAGTGATGGTAATCCCGTGGCCAAGTCCAGTACCCGCCCCATGTCCAGCCACGGCTTAAAAAGGCGGTGTATACAACATCGCCGGGTATTATCATGCCGGGGCGTACGTTGGTACGGTCTATATAATCTACGCCGGCGGCGGGCCATACGGTATCACTGCGGATATATGGGTTTTGTATTGGGTTAATATCTATGGCCACACCAAAACCATGGCGGGAAATGGTATTTGTACCGGCAATATAGCGGAAATTGAAGGCATGGCTATTGTTTGCGGCCATGGATAGGTAGTCGCTTGCGTCGAAATAATCTATTAGGCGTATGCTGTGTATGGGGAAGCCGCCCTCGTATATTTCGCGGAAAATATCCAGTACTTCATAGCCGATATTGGCCGCTACTATTAGGTGGCCCAGCACGCTTTCGCCTTCGAAGTTTACGTGGGTTACGGTTAGGTATGTTAGATAATCGTGGCCGAAGGGCGTAGTTTCGTGGAAGGTTACGCCGGTTATTTGTTGGATTATATGCTCTGGTAGTGGCTCACTTGTGAATATTGGTGTGAAGATTTCTGCCTCTTCCTCCTCCTCTTCCTCTTGTGGGTAATAGTCGTAGGTTTCGTATGGGTAATATTCATCGCCGCCGGGTTCGTATGACTCTGTGGTGGGGTAATATGGCTCTGGTGGTTCGGTTTCTTCCTGCGTGCTTGGGTAATTGTATGTTTCTGTGGGCGGGTAGGGATGCGGTATATAATCCTCAATTAGCCCAGTGTCTTGTGTGCCTGGCAGGTTAGTGCCTAGCCATGCAATTACTACAGTCATGGCAAGTATGGCTATCGTTATCACTATTATGGTGATGATGGTAGCTTTTTTTGTGTCCATGTATTCCCCCGTGGAAAATAATTTTGCGATTTTAACCCGATTTCCAGGTAAATTATTGCGGATTGTACAGCATAGGTCAAGTTACGATGATTGATTTAGTAATTATAACCATGCGAAATTTGCGGTTGTGTAAGCCTATGGTTGTATGCTTAATTTCCCAGAAAAATAATGAACAATTTTCGTATTGGAAATAGATGGTATTTACTGGAAATGTATGGTAATATTCCCCGCGCAACGATATCGCTTGTACAACATGTACAGCACCCTTTAGGAGGAAGATAACATATGAAAAAGAGAAAATACACCAGGCGTTTTGCCGCACTATTACTGGCTTTGTTTGCACTTGCCGCCTTTACCACATCCGGCAGTGCATATGCTTTTACGTATGAACAAGGCGGGTTGCCACACACAACCCATTATTCCCCTGGGGAATATTACTACCCGCCTTACGAGACAGAGTTTGCCCCGGAAGAATACCCATACTACGCGCAATCGTATGAATGGCATAAGCTTGTTACAGGCAATTTCTACAGCCTAAATTTGCTAACTACTGAGTATGATGTTATGACAGCCATTATACACCAAAGCGCATCATGTAGCGGGTTTTACGCAACATCAGTTAACTCAACAAACTGGACAATTACCGGCCCGGTTACCGTGCACGTTAAATACGAGTTTATTGACTATGAATACGTTCCGGTAGAGTATTTATACGAACCAGCCTTTTTAGACCTATCCGAAGCCGGACTAATAAGAATAGAACGCCTACCATACCAATTAGATGACGGCATAAAGTGGATAGGCTACGCAATAATGCAAAACACCGCCGGTGACATATGGCGCGAGCAGATACGCATCATTGTTGGCGGTGAATGGATAAACCCCCACCCACCAGAGCTTACGCTGGCCATTTCGGACTTGCAAGGCTTTAGCTGGGGGCGGGAGGCTATCGAGTTTGTGGTAGCCCGGAACTTAATGGATATGTATTTATGCGATGAAACACATGAGTTTATAGCCTTCGACCCCTCCGGCGATGCCACTAGGGGATATGTACTTGCCGCCGCCGTAAAAGCACTGGGGCTATCTGTGCCATACTTCTCGGAAGCAGTGCACACCCCATTTTACGATGTACCCCTTACGGGGCGCGGCGTTTATGTTGATATTGCTAAGCAGTTGGGCTTGGTTGTGGGCGTGGGTAATAACCTGTTTGCCCCTGACCGTACTATTACCCGCCAGGATATGATGACCATGCTTTATAATATTATGATGTCTATGGGGCAAATCCAGCCGGATGTTGGGCTTACGGCTTTGGGGCGGTTTAGCGATTTTGCGGATATTTCCAGCTATGCTAGGTTGCCTCTTTCTTCGTTGGCTAAAGCCGGGATTATTGCCGGGGATGGGGTTAGTATTAACCCCCGGGGGTATGTTACACGGGTTGAGGCGGCTATGTTTGTGCGGAACTTGTATCGGGTTGGGGAGTGAGGCTGTTAAACCTTTTGCGTCACGCCTGCTGTTTTTAATGTTTTGTTTGCGCTTGAACGTTTTTTTATGCTTCCATCAACAACCACAATTCTGTTTGTTATGACACTATGCCATATCTCATGGTCACCCTTGCCATATCTTACAAAATAGCATCCGTTGTCAGATAGCAACTTTTTTACCTGGCGCGTGTAGTCAGCCATTAGCTTGCCTGTGCCTTCATGCTGTCTACCCGTTCGGCTTGGAAGATAAATTGGATGTCGCCACTGTACTTAAAATCTACCTCTAGTATGTCTTGAACAGCTATTTTTAGCCGCTCTACTAAGACATCAAGTGATTCGGATTCCAATGTGATATCAAAATCTGCATCAATTGATTCAGAGTGCCATGCGCCTTCTTCCCATAATAATTTGAACTTACAGGTTCTCATCACTATGCCTCCATCACTCTATTGTGTAATCATCGAAATACCCACGTACTAAAACTACCGGCGTTCCCTTATCGCCGCTTCCACCCATTAAGTCACATAGGCTACCCAGCAGGTCTGCATATACGCGGGGGGTTGTGCCTTCGCGGAAGGCATCTGGGTTATCGGCTTTGGATTTTATCATTGTATTCACGACTTCGCGTTTTTCTTCGTTTGATAGGCCGCTTGCCATTGTATCTGCCACCAGCTTAATCTTTACCTCGTGGGGGCGGTTGCCTAGACGTGTGGTGTATCCTGGCGAAACTACAGGGTCTGCCAGTTCCCATATTCCGCAAACGGGGTCTTTAAACGCGCCGTCGCCGTAGACCATTACCTCGGCCTTTGTACCGGTTTTCTTATATAGGTGGGTTTGTAGTTTTTCTACAAATTCTGATGCACGGGCTGGGTATAGCTTTAGTATGTCCTCGGTTGAAAGGTTAGAGCCTAGCACGCCATATTCTTTGTTGTAGCCGCTTCCGTTTACGCTTTCGCTTAAAATGTCAGAAAGGGTGTATATGGTCTTGGCCCCGGCTTTTTCAAGCCTTGCCTTGGTTACGAAGCGGTTATGAATTTCTCCCACCAGTACATGAGGCGTGAGTTTTAGTATGTCACGCGGGTTGTTAGACAGGTAGATGCTGATGTTGTCACCGGCTTCTGCGTACAACTTTAGATAGTCCACGCCGGTAAACGGGTGGGCAAACTCGCCTGCGGCGGCTTTAAACTCCTCGGCAGTTACCATGCCGGGGGGCAGTGCGTCTGTAATTTCGTCTAGCCGGTTAATATCTAATATGGGGTTGCCTACTTCATCGTGTGGGTAGCTTAATAGTACATGTAGCTTTTTTACCCCAGCTGATATGCCTTTGAGTATATTAATGAAGCGGTTGCGGGAAAGCATGGGGTATACCAGCCCTACCTCCGTGTTGCCGAACTTGGTACGTACATCGTCTGCGATATCTTTTATTGTAGCAAAGTTGCCTTCGGCCTTGGCTACTATGGCCTCGGTTACGGCTATTACGTCTGATGACTTTAGCGGGGTGGTTTCGGTTACTTTTAGTATATGGTCGGCTGTTATTTCTACTAGGTCATCGCCTGGGCTTATTATTGGTAGGCGGATGCCCATTGCTGTGGTGCCTATTAAACGCATATGTTCCTCCATTCGTGCCCTGTTATGGGCAGTTCGGTTAATTATTCATAGATTGGTTGATACTATTATGCGCCTTGCGTGGCGTAAAGGCAATAACCCTGTGCTAGAAGATTATGAATATTCAACTGGTATTTGAAAAAGCGAAAAAGCGGCGAAGCCGCTTTTAACGAAAGATACCAGCCAACGAACTACTCTAGCCAAGCGGAACTGCGAACGTTTCAACGCAGTTCCCCTACGGGTTACCAAACGAAACTAACCTCGACACAAGCAAGGTTTTATATTGGGGGTTATGCCATGCATTTGTCAACATTTTTGCTGATATCTGTATTTGTGCTTAACATCAGTTTTATGTTTATTGTAATTTTCGCACAGCGGCGCAACACCGCCGCTACTTGGGCCTGGATGGTGGCAATAGCTATTTTGCCCATAGCCGGGTTTGTTATTTATATGATTATTGGCCAAGATAGCCGTAAACAGAAGGTGTTCCTGGCTAAGTCTGCTAACGATGACAAACTGCATGAGATTTATCTTGGGTTAGGGCTGGGCGCAGATGAGGACGATACCACAGCAGATAACCAGATTACCTTGTATCACGACGGAAAAGAAAAATTTAACGCAATATTACAAGATATAGCCGGTGCAAAAAGGTATATCTTCATACAATACTATATACTACGCGGCGACGAAGTAGGCAGGCACCTAGTGCGCCAGTTGGCTAAAAAGGCCACGGCAGGTGTAGAGGTTAGGCTACTACTTGACGGGATGGGTTGCGCTTTTACCGCAAAGGACACCTATCAGCCATTAATTGACGCTGGCGGAAAGCTAGGGCTTTTTATGTCGCCGGTGCCGGTTAGGATAAACTTCCGCAACCACCGTAAGCTTGCTATAATAGATGGTGCAGCGGCCTATATAGGCGGTAACAATATCGGCAAGGAGTATCTGGGAATGGGCGAGCTTGGTAACTGGCGAGATACCCATATGCGGCTTACCGGCGGGGCAGTTAACCCGATACTTTTGCGGTTTATAATGGATTGGAACTTCGCTTCGGAAGAAAAAATGCAGGTATTGCCAGAGTATTTTCGTGATGGGAATGCGGATAACCGTGTAGGGAGCCGTGTAACAATAATCTCCAGCGGCCCGGATACCCAGTACCCAAATGTTCTACACGCATTTTGTAAGGTGATAATGGGTGCAAAAAAGTCTATATACATTCAAACCCCGTATTTTGTACCGGACGATGCGCTGTTTACCTGCATTAGAATAGCGGCACTGTCTGGAATAGACGTTCGCATAATGTATCCAGCCAACCCAGACCATCCGTTTGTGTACTGGGCCAGTTCGTCATTTATAGGAGAACTGATGTGCGCCGGTGTTAAGGGATATGCGTATGCAAAGGGCTTTATCCACTGCAAAACAGTAATGGTGGACTCGAAAATATGTGCTGTTGGTACTGCTAATATGGATGTAAGAAGTTTCAAAATTAACTTCGAAACCCATGCCTTTATAGAGGACGAGGCGGTTACAAAGGAACTAGAAGACGCGTTTTTTAAAGATATAGCCGATTCTCGCGAGCTAACACTAGAAGGGTATAACAAACGGCCACGGCGGATGAAGGTTAAGGAATCTGTCTCGCGGTTGTTTTCGCCATTATTATAAGGGTTGGTGAATCATGAAAAAGCCACTTGGCCATACAATATGGCTTAAAGTTGTAATGATGATAGTATTTTTCGTGCCTGCCTATACGCAGGTGGCCTACGAGCCTTCAGAAATCCCTAATATTATTGCCTATGTACTATCTGACCCGTTTATCGTACAGGTGACGTGTTTGCTTCCTATATTTAAGTTGATGTTGCTGGTTGCGGTTATGCTACCGGTAATTGGCCCGGCTTGGCTAGGATTTTGCATAAGGGTAACAATGGGGTATTACGCCTTCATTCTGCTGATTGTAGGCATATTTCAGAATATGGCTAATACAGTGGCATATGGCTTTGTATTCCTAACGGGTAATGCGCTGGTGCAGTTTATTGTGCTGGGGTTTTGTGCATATGATTTTGCTAAGGGCCGCACCGTCATAGATAATAAAAATATAAACGCCAACCGCATATGGATTATCCCACTAATGCTGTTGGCGTTTTTTATGCCTTATGCCGCTGATTGTATGTGCAATGTGTACCCGGCTATTACGCTTAGTGTGTTTTACAATGAAGCCGGAGTTACATACTGCATGATAACCCCTGTGGTTATTGGGGTGATGCTTCTTTATTCTAAGGGTGTGGATAAGGCTACGCTTTCGGTTATGTCTTATGCCGGGGTGCTTTTTGGGATTGTTAATATGGTTACTTGGTTTGGCATTAACCGGGATAGCTGGTGGATGGGGGCTTTGCATTTGCCTTTGCTGGTTATTTCTGTTTATGGGCTGGTTGTTGCTTTTATGGAGAAGGGCAACGGTGTCGCCGGTTTTGATGATATTGGTAAACCTTTTTCTTCTTTTGATGATACCGACAAAGGTTTATGTTGGCCGCAACCGCGGCAAGCCGCCGGTTTTGATGATACCGACAAAAGCGGTGGGAAAAACGGCTATATGCCCCATAATTAAAGGCTTTGCGGGATATTAATGTGAGTGGAAAACATTGCGATAGTTGTGCGTTTACATCGAAATCAGTCGCGTGTACTAACCCGGAGGGGAACTGCGTTGAAGCGTTCGCAGTTCCGCCTGGTTTAGGGATAGTCGCTTGCTTTAGTCCTTCGTTAAAAGCGGCTTTGCCGCTTTTTTACAACCCTTTGAAGAAGTTATATATCAACTCTGCCGATTCGGGCAGGCTTTCGTGGGCGTAGTTTGGGTATATCTCGCATGATTTCTTTGCGGTGATTCTATTATACGCCGCAAACTGCGTGCTGGGTGGGCATACATTGTCAAGTAACGTGATAAACATATATGTTTCGCCCTTTATACGCGATGTTAGGTTTGCTACGTCTATATAGCCAAGCGTCTCGAACATTTCGTCCATTTTCAGTTGGCGCGGGTCTTTTCTTTTTATATAGTATGATAGCTCGTCATACGCGTTTTTGAATAAATCCATTTCCCATGTACGTTTGTAGTCACATAGAAATGGGTATATTGGCACGTTCATTTTTACCCTTGGCTCTAGCGCGGCGCAAGTTAGTGTTAATGCACCGCCCTGGGAACCGCCGGTTGCGCCTATGCGGGTTTCGTCTACGAAGCTCATGCTCATTAGGATTCTTGCGGTTTGGGCTGTGTCTAGGTACACGTTGCGGAAGAATAGGTTTTCTGGGTTATGGCCGTCTAAGCCCCTTATTATATGGCCACGCAGGGTGTTGCCTTCTACCACCTGGTTGTCGGATGAAAGGCCCATTTGGCCGCGCACATCCATTGCTAAAACGGCGTAGCCTGCGTATACGTAAGGTAGCTTGTCTACCCAGCCGCCGCTGTGGCCGGAGTAGCCGTGGAACATTGCTATTGCCGGGATTTTGCCGGTTACGTTTTCCGGGTACAAGAATTTACAGCCTACACGTGCGCCGCCTACACCTGTGAAGTATAGGTGCTTACATATTACGCCTGGGGCGTGGAAGTCTACGTCCTCTAGTTGGTAGTCTAGGGGCTGGTTGTCTAGGTCTTTTAGTGCTTTTGCCCAGTAGGTGTCGAAATCTTTTGGCAGCGGGCTTGAACCTTTGTAGGTTTTTAGTTTTTCTAATGGGAAGTCTAGTGCTGGCATGGGTTGGCTCCTTT
>Ga0123355_10003288_pt1 | contig 23123 bp, 18 predicted proteins | sample TergutEmb28metaG_3_FD_89872 | JGI IMG/M metagenome (GOLD analysis project Ga0123355, IMG submission 89872) | Embiratermes neotenicus P1 segment gut microbial communities from Petit-Saut dam, French Guiana - Emb289 P1 | ecosystem: Host-associated > Arthropoda: Insects > Digestive system > Gut ... | reverse complement strand
AAATATATAATATATTATTAGATTTTGATAGGTGGATTGAAAAAAGTAAGGGAAAAGAAGGGAGGGGGGGGGGTTATAATGCTCTGTATAGATTATTTGGGGGGGGGGGGGGGGGGGGGGGGGGGGGGTGGTAAGTGGTCAGTTTTACACCCAAGCTGCTGTAAGCCTGGAGAAAGAACCCCCAGTATCCATGGAATATGAGGCTGGATGGGCCCCAGAGCAAATCCTAACTTCTTGGAGAAGCAAATAAAATCTTCTTGCCTCTGTTGGTGATCAGAACCCTGCCTAGGCACTATAGCAACTGTGCTAGGAGCCAGGATTATGAGCTGGTACAGCTGGTCGTCAGCATTTTGCATAGAGGATCTAAAGAAAATTACTGAGACTTGGAGTAGCAGGTCTCTAAACCTGGAACCAAACCAGAATCATCTCAATGTGGAGATGCAAATTACAGTTTTGGTTTTTTGTATGTTTATGAATAACAACATCCTCTGATATTCCTCCAAAATCATAAATTTCTGCGAGGCTACACAGCATCGCATCCCAAAAGTTAGTCGTAATCACTGCCTTTAGAAACTCAGATTTTAAATTGTGTAGACATTCAATTTAATATGAACACACTAGGGACTGAAAGAGTGAACAATTTGGATTTCAAGGATTTTTCTTTCTCTTTTCCAGGGAGATGACCCACCTTACCTTGCAGTTGGCACTGAGGTTAGTGCCAAATACAAAGGAGCATTCTGTGAAGCCAAGGTACGAAAGGTGGTCAGAAGCGTCAAGTGTAAGGTATGTATAAAGATGATTTACATGTTGTCCCCAATTCTCTAATGTAAAAGAACCTCCCACATACTTGAAACAGACTGGCTCAGAGGCTCAAACATTTGTTCGTAATGTAGAGCTGATGTTTATGCTTTTAATTAAATCTGTTGTTAAAGTATGCAGTAAGGGTCTTCCAGAATTGGGTCATACATTTGAACAGCCAGCTTGCTGTGAGTTAGCAGTAAGCCGCGATCCACAATGGCCACGTAAACATATTACAATGTGGGGAATGGGAAACCCACATGTTTCTGAGCAGTGATGACATGGTACAGACCTTCCTTGGTGCAAAGATTTGTTGAGCAGAGCCCACTGCATTTTCCCTTTGGTCACCTTACTTAACCACAGCAGATGTGTATCTGAGGGATTTCATCAAAGGATTGAGGAAATGGCAGGCCTACCACAAACCAGTGATGAACTGCATATAAGGATTGCTGTGGTTGCCTCCATTAAGATTGGACAGATGGGACATTATCTTCATTATGTGAGGATACTACATAGAATAATTTGAAATTGGATATTGCGTGGCACAGAAAATTTGATGTAGTGATATTCAGTATCCAAGTAGAATCAAAACAGATTTAACTTAAATGTGAGCTGTTACTGAAGGACCAAAATTGAACTGAGTCAGAAGTTTTATATGCATCTACAGATTTCAGTGAGTTAAGGCAAGAGGATTTTGATGGGTGGCCACAATACTGATATTGTATCAGGAAATGGATCAGATCAAGTGACTGGCAGATGCAGACTGGGATAAACAGATGAAAGTGAAGTACTGTTGGTGGATTTTGCTGCTAGCAATGATTTTGTTACTGGAGGTAGAATAATTCCACATAGCCATAAATACAGGAGTGTTACCAGATTGCCACACTAGAAATCGAAGGGAAGAAAAAGACATGGTTGGGGCTGTAAGCTAGTAAAGAGATAAATGTGGGTTAAATGTAAGAACAGTACTATGCTCATGTGGTTTAGTCCATATTTTGTTTGAATATCAGCGAGAACCATTAACTTGAGTTCTCGCTACATCGGCTTATGGCCGGCTGCATGTTAGCAGTTACTCAAACAGTGCAGTCTTGCAGCCAGTATCTTTCATCGAATTATACATTTCCTTTGTTAGTCAACTTATATTTTTTTGTTGATGGTATTATTAACTTTGAAAGGAAGTTAAAAAAACTGATGTTCCGAGAAGAATTTGATGAACTCTAATTGAAGTGTCACATAACTGGGGAGACACATCCTGAATTCACAGTTGGTAATAAATGGTCACAAATGAAAGTTTGTTAATATATATATGTTTATCTTGAGCACTCATCCACTGCCATCCCATAGCTGGCCCCTTTTTTTTTTTTTTAAATGCCTAAACAAAAAGGAATGGGTACAACACATAAAGTTTTACATTATCAGTTGGAAATTTCAAGGACACTTGCTCCTGTGGTCAAAATAAAGGAGATGAATTGGCTTTAGAACTTCAACATACTACAAAATCATGCTAGATATAAATCTCAAGGAATAGAAGGTGTGACAAGAACAAAAAGGTTTCACAAAAAACAAGTGGGGAAATAAGTTCTTGAACATTTTTGTTAAATATGGAGGAGAAGAAAACTGTTGAACTGCTCTATAATTCTAGCAAGACTAGAGCAAAGAAGATTAAATTTGAAACAAAATGTGAGTTTAGTAAGGAAATAAAGTAAAGTGCAGCTGTAATGGTACAATTATTACTTTCTGGAGACATGTACAAAATTTTAATTAAAGAAAATTTAATTTTAAATTTACTGCCTAGGAAATGTTCTAGACCAAAAAATATTTACAGCATGTTAGGTTGTGCTTATGAATGTCCAGTGACCCAGAGAGGCATATGGTAGAGGCTAGTTGAACTGTGCAAAGAACGCACATGAAGTAGGAAGAAAGAGTTGTACTTCTAGTTCTGCTGTTGAAAACCGCTTAATTTTAGTATACAGTTTTGCTAGATGAACCATTGCTTGATGATGTAATAGTTTTAGACTGCAGCTTTTTACAAGCCAGGTTGTAATGATAAATGCCATGGTCAGCCCAGTGTACAGAGTTCACCATTTGCCTATAACATGCATCAAAGATAGGGCCAATACCAATTAAAGTCTGTTGTAAATTTGCCAATCATTTGTTACTCCAGACAGAATAATTTGGTGCTGATGAATGGGTCTAGAATCCCAGGTAACATTCCTGAGTTGAGATGGTGACCAAAAATTGGTGGAACATAGTTCTGTAGTAATTATGTTAAAGTGGGGGAAATTTAACCTTTAGCATTCAGGCTTTTAAATGCCAGGTGTCTGCTGTGAGCTAAAACACTTCTGTTAATTGCATTTTGTGGGATAGTGTTTTCTCTTTCAGACAAAAAAGGTGTACGTTTATTGGGACAGCATTGTCTCATTTGCTAAAGATTAATTTTATCCAGATATCATGTATGTGTGTGTGTTAGAATGTAGTAGCCCTTAGGAATGATGTAATTATTTGTGGTAAATATCAAGCAGTATCCCATCCATCCCCACAATTCCCACTGACCATCCCAGACCCTCTGAAGTGACAATACAAGATCATTTTGGAACAGTGATCGGCTAGTAAGGTAGCATGTATGTGTGAAATTGTATGCTGGTGTTTTGACAGAAAAAATTGCTTTGGTGGCCTACCAATTCATGCTAGGTCCTCTACAGAGCCAGGAGCACCTACCAGTCAAAGTTTGTGAGGTTTAGAGGCGCAGTCTCACTCAGGCCCAAGTTGTAGTTCATTGTGGAAATTAAACGCCATGGTTGCTGGGAAAGAGAAGTAGTGTTGGTTAATAACCTTTTAGCTTGTCCAAGCTACCACAACACCACTGTCAGGTTTGTCAGGAACATAGGGCCTGATCAATGCCCAGTATTGCAGCAGGTGCAATAAAATGAGGTTAGTAGCTGACTTAACAACAGAAGTAGAAAGGGTAGCTTGTGGTTTGGTGTGAGGAACAAATTATCTGTGTAATAGTGCTCAAGTATTGTCGTCTAGGAAAAAATACTTGCCCCAGTGAGATGGTTTCCAGATTGACTGTTTTTCCAAAACTACTCTTACCTCATAATGAGTAGTCTCCTTGGGACTATACTGCAAGCTCAGTGATTGTGCCATTTTATGAAGTTCATTGGTTGAAACTTGGCAAGTGCATTGTGCACTTTTGCTTCACTCTTGATGAGGTCATTGAATCACCTTCCCTTTAATGTCATTGAGTGACAGAAAAAGGAAGAAGTCTCCCAATCCTAAATCTGGTGTTTGTGGAGGGGATAACAGTCGTTTTGTTTTTGGAGAGAAATTAATACACAGACATAACAGTGAGCAGATGCTGGCCATGGATTTAGCGCAGGCTGACAATCAGATTGTCTTTCAAGCTTTCTGAACTGACCCCAACAAAATTCCCACTGCATTATTCACTTCACTGATCACACCTCTTCTACTTCAATGACAGTTTCCTTCACTCCAACATCTGTTTTGTTTGTTGAAAGTCCCAAGCATTTGGCATCTACAGTGAAGGTGACATCACTTTTTAACGTGGCAAAACCTTCACACCCTTGTGTTGATTGAGTTGTCTGCTCAACAAAAGCCACTTCCAACATTTCAGAATTATTCACTGCATTTTCCTCCAGTTTAAATCGAGATTTGCTGCAGACATGGCTCTTTCAAGTTAGCTGTTTTTAGGCACATCAGAATCATATATGGAGCAATAGGCATGTGTACTTAGCATTATGCATTATTCATACATACTGACGTCTTATTGCAAGCAGAAATGTCTTGCCAGACTTGTCAGTGTCTACACTTAGTGGTAGAAGTTCGTGCCATCAGCAGGCATGTTGTGGTCAGTGGCCAATCCATAACTACTCGATTACACCACATACAGTCAGCATCCAGTAAAACATTGGGAGGAGTTCACATAACCAGATATAGTGATTAACAAAAAATTGGGAAAGAACATTTTAAGGAAATTTGAAATCCAGACAAAAAAGAAACTTTGGAAATACAGGAGAAAATAAGAAATAATTGCTTCAACAGCCTGGAAATGGCAGTTTTCAACAATGGATGTCATTATACATGTAGATGGTGAAAATGAAACAAGATAATGTATACAAGACAGACAATGGACATATAATGTAACAATGAGGTGTATTGGCATCACCATTGTAGCTGTGGAAATGCAATTAGTATTACATATTATGAGTTTGTGTAGCCTTATTAATCCAGCATTCAAAGTACACATGCTGTGTTGTTATTTGTGGCCTGTCTGGCTCTGCCATGCTATTGCACATTATATCACAAACAGCATGGTTTTTGGAAAAATGTTTTTGAAAATAAAGTGTGTGTTTTGACTTTCTTTACAACATTTGTATGGATCATTTCTCATTCTAAGAAGAATTTGGCAAGAAATTACCATAAATGTACATAGGTCTTCACGTCAAGTAACCATTGTTATTGTCAGATTTCAATGAAACTTTATTTTTTTTTACATATTTTAAAAAAATACTCAAATATAGAATTTCATGAAAATCCATCCAGTGGGAGCCAAGTTGTTTCATATGGAAGGACAGACACATGGACATAATGAAGGTCATAGTTGCTTTTTGCAGTTTTATAAACATGCCTAAAAATGAATGGCAACCATTAGTGATGATAATATTCCGCCATAATTTTTATATCCAACTCTCAGAGACGTGGAAGAGAGAAAAAGTACCCAGTTACTGGGGGAAAAGAGGTATAGTTTTTAAAACACCCTACTCCCCACAAAATGAAATCCTAGCAGCTATAATAATTTGAGGGGAATAACTGTCTTATCTGTGTCTATCATATTGTATCTCCAATTATGTGTCATTATGTTTAACACAGTTGTGTGGATAGCATAAGTACATTAAGAGATGGGTTTGCAATCAAATCTATCCTGTTTTGATTAGATTAATATAAGAATCACTGATGCACAGAGCAAGGGCTGGGGAACTACCTCTTATGTTCCCTTCAAAGGCTGAAAAAACTTTGGAGTACTTAGTAGTGAGCATATGTGGGACATAATACAGAAATTTGGAATACCAAGGAAAGTAGTTAATTTGATGAACACTTAATGCATGAAAACTGTTTTTATTATAAGACCTACATGCATACGTACCGAAATCTTGTTTCTCATTATTATACATGAAATTACGAGAAAGTGCTGAAGGGAAAACAAAAGTTGATAAGGTGATTTGCAGATAGACAGCAGGATATAGATTTTGCAAATATGTGTATATGTTTATATAGTTCTGTTGTGTAAAGTGACCTTAAAAAAAACAAGTCAGCTGTGAATATTCATAAAACAAAGGAGATATGATTTAACTGCATTAAAGATGAAACCTTCAAGGTGAGTTTCAGAGTGGAAGAATCTACATACTTAGGCTTTGGGATTACAAGACTTGGTTTCAAAAGATATAAAAAACTGCATGAAGAAAGTTAATGGAGACTTTTTAAGTTACATCCCATGTGAAGGATACTAACTTTATCAAAACAAATCAAGTTAAGCATATTTAATAGCATTTTTAAAGCTTTCTTTTTTTACTGCTGTGACATATGGAAAGTTAGTGAGATTTGTGACCATGAACTCCAAGCATTTGTAAACAACAGATAGAGAAAACTTGTCAACATGAGGTGATGGGAAACGATCTAGCTGTGAGTAGCTGTGGTAATCAGATTGTAGAAGAAGAATTTTCAGAAGTATGTTAGTTTAATGCAAGTACATTCATTCATTCATTGCAAGTATTCTGAATTGGGGGGAGGGGATGAAACTTGTGCATGCCACAGATGGGGAGATTCCTCTTACTGCTGATGTTTCTGAGTTTTGCTCCTGAAGATGGAAGCAGCAAGTGCAAAACATTGCTAAACACCTCAATGAGACATGAGACTGCATGGTGTCATTGCAGTATGAGTGAGTGTATAAAGGTTTAGGCCTGTTACAGCACAGTTTTATTGAATATTGTGCATTGTCTGAGGCCCACTGGAGGCACTCCCCTGTTCTAGTACTTACCGTAGAAGATAGGTTAATATTCAGAGAATTACGGGTTCAGCCCTGGCTACTGCCACAAATATGGGAAATAAAACAGAAGGCACTTGTTAATATTAGGACAATCACTAGCAAACAGAGAGTGGCCGCAACTGCTGAAACGTCATTAGTACTTTATTAAAAGTATCTTAGACATTTCATAGTGACAAATTTCATTGCAGGCAGTGCTGGAAAAACTGATTCCACTACTGCTGCGAGGTCAGTAGGAAACTTGCTGCCGGTCATATAGGCAGTCTTGTCCGCTTTTTCTTAAGTCATCATTGCTTTGGATTTCGTAAACCGTAGCAGACACAGCCATTTTAAAATTCCGTAAATGATGATTGAAGTTGTAGTTTAAACATGTCGATGTTACTGCAGAGTGTTACATGGCATTTGTGTTGTTTAACGACCGGAACAACAATATATGTAGGTTGTACAGTGTCAGATGATGAGTGTGAGTGGTGAATTGCATTCTGAAAATAAAAACCCATGAAATAAAACGTAGCAACCAGTAATTTTCCGCCATTTTGTATGGGTGAGAAAGTTGAGGTGATGTGAATAGAAACTCGTGGAAGTGGCCACTTCGAAAACATTTTGCAGATGCTAGAATAATGTTAAGGTAATGTCCCAGCATTTGCGCAGAAGGATTAGTAAGAAACCAAACGTCGGGATAGCCGAATGGAACCTGGAGTAGGTGGGCTCCAGAGCCATTTTGGATGTTAGCCCACAGCCTAGATGCTGTACCGACTGCCCTGCCCTGGCACCACATGACTGGGGATCGAAGTTGTTTTTCTTTATAATGCCGGAGCAAGTCACTCATTTGAGGAAACTAAATCATGCGTGTTTGTGACAGTGGTAGATTTATGTGTGAAATCCTACTACCACGGACCCTACTCTGTTTACAGTGGTTCCAAAATTTCTTGTATCTTGGCCTAAAGCGTCTGCCTCCCCAATCACAGTGGCCGCACGGTATAAGGCGCAGGTCTGCGGTGCTTTTGTTGCTGGGAGTGCGAGTTCAAATCCCGCCTAGGGCATGAATATCTTTTTTTAATTGTCATGTAGAGGTCTGTACGACAGTCCGATCCCTCGTCCTGAGGAGTCCTATCGAGGGTGGTGTGTCTTGAGTATGATCTCAAAACCTCAGCCGTGAGGAGGTCTAGGCCCACTAGGAGTGTAAATTCATGACATAAAAAAGTATGCCTCTTCCGATGTGAAAAGATTTTTCTGTTTCTGCTGTCGTTTTCTACATCGTTGTGGTGTGTTTGCTTGATTTTTTTGTCTGATTCTTTGCATTCGACACACGTAAATTTGAGGGTTTACCAAATCGGAGATCGAATGCTTATTGGACGCTTTGCTTGGGGAATAAGGATATGTTTTTAAAACACACTTCACACAGAAGTATTTCACTTGAATTTTAACAGTCAGCAACAGTCTATACAATTTATCAGCACAACTGATGCTACAGCAAGCTAGCTGCAGCATTTGATAGATGGATCACTCGACTCTTGGCATTTTCAAATGCTACTCATTGCTCTGGTCCTTCATCCAGCTAGCTTATGTATTTGTTAGATGGAACTCTCGACCCATGACTTTTCAGATGTTATTCATTGCTTTGATGAATGTGAGTCCTTTTTTATTTTTTTTTATTTTTGCAATTTCTGGGATGGACATCACGTTGTGTTCATGATACTATAAGTGATTACACAGTTACTATCAACACAACTGTGGTTGTGATAGTCATCATGTAGTCATTTATAGTATGCGAGTCCATAAAAACATGAATGTGTCCCCTTTACTGTCTCGCCCGCTTTTAAAACTGTATGTAGACGGTCTTTTGGGTTTCTGGACCATGTGGTAGATGAGTGTTTCGACGTTTTAGAGGAAGGTACTGCTTCAGTCTTCAGATTGAGTGATTCTGGTTCACGTGATACTGAAGTGATAGGGAAGAAATGAATGTCAGTTAAAGGGGAAAGTTGAAGGAAAAGAGGAATGGGAGGGGGAGAGTGAATTGGCTAGAAATCCAATTGGCTCAGTACGTGCCCTGTTCTCCCCCTGCCATTGTTATGATTGGCCTAATGATGGCCCTTAAGGGTCGAAACGTGTAACATTTTATGAACACAGATGTTTTTATAATAGACGATAGTTGTGTTGACTAGGCTTGCCTTTGTTATTGCGGTATTGTGGCAATGCATGATACATTTGGCATGGGGTGAAGTCATAAATATACGTGCACATCATTTATGAAAGTAGGTACTTACAAACATGGCGATGATGCGCAACTTCGAGTTTATGTTAGATTAACATGTACAGAATCTGTATTTTTTCAGTACTATATTCGTAATAAAAATAAGGCAAAGCAGTAGCGATGATAAACCTAGAGCTGTAGAGTGGGAAGCAGTGCGGTAGGAAAAGGAAATTGTCACGCCTTTGAGCGTAAAAATTGGCCTTGTAACTCTTGAGGAAAAGGTTTTTCCGCACCAATAGTTGTTAATATGAGAGGGGCTGCCAGGTTCAGTGTTGTACTTTTCTGTGTTGGTACCGCTGCTTTCACATTCTACCGTTCAGCGCGCCATAAAAGTACGCATCTGTTAACGTGTCCTTAAAGCAAGAATCGAACCCATCGGAGATCTTATATAGAAACAACGCTTATGTATTGTTCCGCTAGGGATGATTAGGTTCTCTGTTATGTTGTAGTAGTGATCGATCACATCATCGAATTCGGGTGGTAAAATAAAGTCTGCGAAAGTTACAGGTTGAGGGTAGCTTGCCGCTGTCACCCTGGGATTAATCAATAGACAAAGCAGCGGCCTGTCTCAGTGCCTCCCAGTCTTATGCGTCTGGAGGTTATTTCGTTCTACAAATAGAAGCCAGGTGCAGTGATGCAAACTACATGTTGACCCCATGTACGCCTATTATAAATGGTTATGCGTCACTAGTCCCAACTGAACTGTGGAAGTTTCTTTTATGGCCAGATGACAATTATATATATATATATATATATATATGTGGATGAATTTGAAGGGTGAATTCCTTTAACACTTGTAATCTGAAAACTACAGAAGACTTCGGTTAGGATGGTAGGTCGTTGGCTTGAATTCATCAGGGGATATACAATATTACGTAGTTAAGTTTTTGCAGTGCACTGGCTTCTGTGAGGAAGTTGCCGGGTTTGAAGGGCGAATTCCTGTAACACTTGTGATCAGAAAACTACAGAAGACTTCGGTTAGGATGGTAGGTCGTTGGCTTGAATTCAGCGCGGGATGTACAATATTACGTAGTTAAGTTTTTGCAGTGCACTGGCTTCGGTGAGGAAGTTGCCGGGTTCGTATCAAACATGAAGCCGGCTGTCCTGGCGCGTGCGTGGTTCATGTGTTTGTTGTTTCAGAACAGCCATTACTCATTTCGGACCAGGGTAGCTGAACTGCTCATAAAGCAGTTGGTTGCGGTCTGGACTCTCGGTGTTCTGTTGTCACTACCAAATGTATTCGGCTTTGTGGCCCGCCCAGCCTCTCATCGAATGGGCACTTGGGGTAGAGCAGCCTGAATTTGAACCTGGCCGTTCACTTCATACTAAGATTTAAAATACGCGAAGCCTTAGCTGCCACTGTAGCGTTTATGGGCATAGGGGAAATTACCCTTTCTTTATTCTCTCAGTATAGTATTAGAGACGTTACTCGCCGTGGGCAGATGATGATGCGTTGTTAAGTGCATTGTTAAAATTTTTCCTTTTGTACGCTCAAACATTGTAACATTTTGAAAGGCAAAATGAGGGGCTTGGTGAGCTCCACCACGCATTTACTTTTGCACGAATGCCAGTTTTCTCCGATGAAATTTTGTGCTTGGTTGGTTGGGTCACGAATGAGTGAAATCTTTTAATGTGTTTTTTGACTAGTAGATGTTGAGAATTTGTGTGATTAGTGTTTACCCCGCGATGGGAATTTGATAAAGGGTCCGAGGAGACATGTAAGCCATGTCGGTAAACTCGTGTCTGAAACAGCATTGTAGCCCATGTGGACGACGCTTGATATGTGCATAGAACGACGGCAGTGTGAATGTATATGGCGCATTTATATCGCCAGACGTCCCGTATGTCTGTAAACTTTATCGATATATGCCTCCTGTTAATTGGAATAAATTGGTTATGGGATAAGAAAAATTTCAAAGCCTTCGCTCTTGTGGGATATTGTGGTGTGTAGGTTAGTGGTTGGTTACCGACGTTTCGGGACATTGGTCTCATCTGCAATGGTCAAGCAGCGCAACATCCCAGAAGGTCGAATACCTCAACTGCAGCGCGGTGGAAGCCTGAGGTCTCGCAAGAATAATTTTAACGGCTTCTCTTGACATAGGTATATGTGACCTGTAAGTTTGTTCAAGTGTATTAGAAGCAAATAGGCCCCTTGGTGATGTCGCTGATGCTGGAGGATGGATTGTTTCCTATAATCCCCTTTTCCTGGCTAAATGGTACTGGGCTTTTAAGAAACGGAAGTAGAGAGAGAACAGAACGCAGCAATCATGGTAACGCGGGATTTCGTTGGAACGTTTATGCAGGGGCATTATTTTATCTACCAGTTGTCGCTAGTCACACTTCGTAGGTTCCCTTAACTTCTGCGTGTATTGAACAACGCGTTTGTTAAATGTGACGCGTTCCTTCGAGCCGAAGGAAAACGTTTCCAGCACGCGCTTGAAACTGTGGAGAGTGAAACCTAACTGCAGTATATTGAATTCACCGCTTTGATTCCGACTCGGTCAAATTGAAACAGCGCGCGTTACGTCCCGTCGCGCGAAACGGTCTCATTGAGGTATGATGAGAGTTCATAGATAAAATAAGGTATTTGTTTAGGTTGGAATATTCACTGCCCCTACGGAACCCGAAAATCATTGCTGTTTTCATAAGTAAACGCCTTTTGAACTAGTTGAAGATACGAACCGTTGCACCGCTGTATGTTTTATATAATCATGCATCTGTGTGGTCTGTTTCCCGAGTCATTTTTCGTCTCCCCCGTTCGTGCAATGTTCCTACCCAATCTTATCCTGCTCAGATTGATTACCCTCAAGAGTGCAAATTTTGAAGGTCCTCGTTGTGTATTTTTCTTTTCCGTCCTTTTTTTTTTTTCTTCTTTTTCTTTCTGTGTCTGTCGTGCATGTAATTGTTATCCTCAGAACTTTGTGTTAAGCAAGTAGACGGGTATGAACTTTGTTTGCTGCCATTGAGAAGCAACTGGTATTCTTTGTCTCTCTCCTCCAGGTAACCTTCAAGCTTGGCCTTGGCTCAGCAATCATTACGGACGACCAGATCAGAGGCACGCTTAGGGTAAGTTGGAAATCATCTTCCCGTGAAAGATGTAAGTTGTGTGCTGAGTTGCATAGACCTTGAACACGGACAGTTTGATTCTTTCGCACGTGTTTTTTGTTTGTTTATCATGTTGACTTGGGGGGGGGGGTTAAACACAACTATTTTAGTGTGGAAAGAATGCAAGAACTGTGGACCATTGTATGTAGGACTGGAAGGAAAAAGAGTCCAGGAAGACCTAAGTAGAGGTAGAGTCCAATGTGATTTTGGGGCCACCGAACGGCAAGGGGTATTGGGGGTCTTTGCGCGGAACAGAGGCGCCGGAGTGTAAAACTGACCAGAGACCTCCATTTTGAGTCGAGGTTAATATGTGGAGCTAGATTTCCACCCCCCTACACATCATCGACGTCGCGATTAAGTACGCACGGGCAGCAACATTGCTTTACCCCACTTGAAAGCTGCCTCAGATCAGTCAGTGCCTCTGGAGAAACAAATATTGACCCCACTTTATTTGGGGAAATTCAGCTACGCGTTTTTGACACAGTGCATTTCGTGTGAATATTGAATTCGAAATCGCAAGGACGTGGGCATACTATTATTCCGTCTATTGACGGAAGGCGCCGAAAACCTAAGGGAGTGTGACGCTGCACGCTGCTTTAACACATGGTGGCGAATAGATGGCGATACGAATAGCTGCGGCACCATTCAACCCCTTGTTTCAAAAGGGACCTCACAGCGAATACGATACGCTAGGTATATATACACGACGGGCGGATACGATAGGATCATGGCAGAGCATGGTATGTCATCTATCGCTGAGTCGTAAACATGGCTACAGAAATTGAAACATCTCAGGGCCTTGTACCTACAGTTCTTTGCTGGTTCATGATAGCGTGGGCACCAGCGGAGCTGGTTAGGGAACACTTTTTCTGACTGGAAAGATCTGTTTGTGCAGGAGAGGGCAAAATGTAAGAATTTCGTGTGTCACATAAAATGCTGTAATTAAAATATATGTGCATTCTATTTTGGGGTTTAAAATCGTGTGTTTAAATGACTTAGGGTGGTCAGTACGATCGAAACATGTAGCATGTATTGCCAAGACTGGTAGGTAATATTTATTGTGGTTGGCGGCAACACGTATGCCATTTTTTATATGATATACCACAACTCTACGAATTTTACGAAAAAAAATCTGGCCATAACAAAGCAGAATTCAACACTGGTTGCAGGAGGTAATGGGTGTCTTGTTGCCTCCTCCATTCTTCTTCTCATCCACCAGTTAATCAGTGTGCCCTGTCCGACAGTCTAATGACATGTTGATACTGAAGCAAAACATATCTTGAGTCGATCGAATTGCGTGCAGTGTGCGAGGTATGTATCATGCCGTATTCGTCGTATCGTCGTCGCATTGCTGTCTCATCGCAACTTATGACCGGTGTGGGAGCGGCCTCAGGGTAACCGTCCTACTGGCCGAGATCCGGACTTTGGACCTCCCGGATACGTAGCGCAAATAGTAACCGCGGCTAGCAATGAAGTGAAGATTTACGGTTTCTCGTTATAGCTGATATTACATTGGGCATTCCAGTCAGTCATACCAGATTTCACAGCGGGCATGCGAGGCCGGTTTGTCCTTGAGATACGATTGTTGATAACCGGCAGTACGAACAACAGCAGCAAGTCATTTTTATGGTGTTTGCAGTTCACAGTGTTTTGTTGCTTCACGGCCGTTTGAAAAAGACCCGTAGGTTATTGCACATTGGGATGGGCGTTGCCGACCTCTAATTTAGATGGGACGTGGTTCTTACTGTGGCGAGGGTCATAGTAGCTGTTTTAGCGTTGAAGGCCGTGACAGGTGATCACATTTGATAAACTCGAAAGGCATGGGAGAGGGGGGGGGGGGCGGCTTATTTTAGGTTACCATCGTCACTTTTGCGTGGAGGGACGGGGGAAAACCAAGAAAACCAATGTCGGAATAGATAGGTGCCACGGGTGAACTGAGCACTTCCCAGAAGTCATCTGGGGCAATGTGTGCATGCATGCGAGTAAGAGAATGGAGGAATATATGTTCTTGAGACTGTCATAATAAGTAAGCAGTGTCATGATTGCATGACAGCTTATTAAAGAAATTGTGGGCAGTGAAAGGGTCCTTTCACTGGGGCTGGTATTAGTAATGTTATCTTTACTTTTGTCAAATGTTAGGTAGACCTTTAAGCTGGATGATCTGGGGTTCGAATCACAGTAGAGGCAAGAGATTTTCTCTTCTCCACAACAGTCCAGACCAACTTTGGGACATACCCAGCCTCCAGTTCAATGGGTAATGGTACCGTGGTTCTTTCCAGGGGTAAAGCAGCTGGGGCGTGAAGTTGACCGCTCATTTCCATCTATTAGTGAGGTTCAGAATGAGTGGAGCTGTAGTTTGGACAGGGGCACTTATACCTTTACTGACAAAAGCTGTGAATGTGGATGGACATATGGTTTTCTGCCCTGTAAATTTTGTAGTCTACATGTTGCTATAATGGTTCCATTTCAGATGTTAACTTGAAAGAATACTCTTAATATCCTACAGACATTAAACTGTACATATAAGCCTTAGCACATGGAGATAGCATCACATAATACGTAAAACTGTCCGTGACTTTCTTATGTTATTTATACATACCATATATTTTGTTATATTCTTTATTTTTAAAGATCAACAAAGTACACTAATTAAAATGCGGTAAAATAGTTTACAAAACGATCTTCATATCAGGTGCCTACTCCTACATTTATCAGCACCATGGTGCCATTATCAGGCGGTTTATCAACAACAAAGGTTTTTAGGCCCAACAAATATTGCAGGTGCTATTCACCCACACAGTCAGAAAAGTAAAACATCTTAAAATGTTACAACAAATATATGCATACATTGTTGCAAAAAAAAACCCACATCAATGTGCCTCTTCTGTTACACAATCACAGCCATTTTTTCCTCCTTGGCTGTGCACACAAACATCTGTATCAGTATATGATCCAAAGGGATCTCGTCCTGTAAAGTTGTCAGTGTTCACTTAGTGTGTATGTATGCATGTGAAAAGAGGTGTTATATTAAACGTTTTAGTGCGGAGTTCTTACTTTTGTTGTTGATATACTCTCTAATGATGGCCCCTTGGTGTCAAAACATGTAGCAGTTGGCACCTGGTATAAAGTGTATTTTGTAATCTGTTTTATTGTATTTTAATCATTGCATTTTGTTTGTTTTTAAAAATGTAGAACTGTAGGTGATTGTTCATGACCTCAGTACATTTTGGGTAGTTAATAGTACTGTCCCTTCCCCCCCCCCGTGAGCTTAGCTGCTGTATGGTATAGGCATTTTGCATTTACCTGCATATTTCATGACAGCTGTCATGTTCAGGGACATGATAAAAGGGAGTTTTTATATTAGGCACTTTGTGTGTAAATGTTTGTTAGATCTGTAGGAAATTCACTTGAATTATCGTAAAATGGGCTTGACTGATTTACTGGAACTTAACATTACAGGTTGGCTCTGTGTGTGAAGTGAAACATCCTGAGAAGAAAGAATTTGTTGAAGCCACAATAAACAAAATACAGGATTGTAGCCAGTACACTGTAGGTTAGTAAATGTCATATAAGACATTTGCATTTATTTTTGTGTTGTGGGTAGTACATATCCCAAGTGGTCTGCACATTCATTATACAGGTAGTGAAATTTCTGTAATGTATAATGAAAATAATTTCAGCTTATTCTGAAAATAGTCATCAGTGACAGTAGTCTTGAAAGTATGAGTAGTTATTTTTGTGTGTATTGAGTAATGTATGCAGTTGTCTTCTTTAGGAGGCCAAACTTCGTGCTTTTCAGGACATTTCCAGTTTGTTACAGAATATTCTGTTGTCAAAAGGGTTTTTTGGTAGATGGTCACCTGTGAATTGGTATTGTATTAATGTGTACAATTTTAGTAGCTTTACATTTAACCTAACCATAAAAGTTGAAGGTTGGTAGTCATATCCAGGATATTCTTTTGGTGAAAATAAGTTTATGAGAATTTTGACTAGAGCTGTTCAGTTTAAAATTAAAGCATGTATTAACTTTCAGAAGCTGCTGTTCATCCTTTCCCCCAATTTTATTTTTAGAATTAGTTGATTCATTTTAGTACTGTGACAAATTTTGATTATGTTAGGTGAAAAAAAGGAGATTTTTCCTTGCAGATTTTAAAATCATTGTGAATTTCTTTTTGAGGACATTATTGCCCACAGAATCAGGACATGGGAAATTTAAATAAGGCATTTCTTGAACTTGGGATGTGGTATGAAAATGACATAAAAGTCAGTAGAATATTTTGACCTCAAACCAAAAATATGTCTCTCTCTCTATATATATACTCCAAGAATTAGTTTCATGGGTGTAAATATTCCTTGTAAGGCTTTTTTCTGTATGCTATTCCTGATGGTTGGAATTATGAATGCTGAGTTTGTTTTGAGTGTTTATTATCCATGAATTTATTGACTTCACTTGCTGTTGTATGTAAGAACTTATTCTCTTTATCTTAGTTTTTGATGATGGTGATATCACAACACTCAGAAGAACTGCTCTCTGCTTGAAAAGTGGTCGTCATTTTGCTGAAAGTGAAACATTGGACCAACTACCATTAACACACCCAGAACACTTTGGAAATCCAGTTATAGGAGGGCGGAAAGGAAGGCGAAACCGTCAGATACAGTTAGTAACAAAACTACACTGACAGCTTATGAATGCTCATTCATGTAATATCTCTCTTCACAATTGAAAACCCAGTTTTCTTCCATTATGACAGTGAGATCATAGATTGTTATGCTTTTGTTACAACTGAGTGCTTTGCATGTTGCTATATTGTAAAGATATTGATGCATGTGTACATAAAATGTGAAGATTAGGAACTGGCTTTTCTTAAAGATGTTGCAGAAGTAATAAATTGTAGTGTAGCTGAGGGATGGTAGGTATAGCACTGTAGGTGGGGCAGGCTGATATTTTCTGAATGGTAGGAGTGAACTCAGCTGAGCTGCAAGTTTTTTTTTAACTTGATACATTCTTTTAAGTGTGAAGAAAATGCACCATGTTCTGAGATTCATTTTGTTGAAATTGCTCTTGAAATAGGGCAGAAACAACATGATCTGTGCAAGAGTTTCATTGGTACATTTTTGAACCACATGCTACAACATGATCTGTGCAAGCTGAATGAATGTAAGAGGCTCATTGGTACTACACATACACCAAATTTTGTTAAATTTGTACAGTTTGGAGGGCATATAATAATTATCTGTGTGGTGATAGAATTTGGAGGGCTTTTTCTGAGATCATGATTTTTATAGGTTTGCTGTTTAACATTCACTCATGTTCTAAAAGCTCCATTTAGTGTATTTAAAGAATTCAGAATGCTTATGTGAAAGAGATGTGGGCTGGGATAGCATAGTCAGTATAGTGACTTGCCACAGGCTGGATGGTCCTGGGCAGTGGCAAGATTTCCCGCATCCATCCAGACCAGCCCTGGGGCTCACCCAACCTCCAGTACAATGGGTGCAGGGTCTCTTTTCCGGGGTAAAGCAGTGGCATTGACCACCTACTCCCATGTAGTGCCAAGGTTAAAGAAAGAGTAAAGCTATACTTGTACACCCCTTCTGGGCCTTAATGGCCTTGTTTAGGGTGCACTTATGTGAAAGAGAATATTTATGCAGTCACATTATACACCAGCCTTTAACCAGGTATGTCTTTTGAATGCAATTTTAAAAATCACTCTTTGAATTAAATAGTATTCCAGAAGTACAGTAATTTTTTAATGGTATTTCAGAAGAGAGAAAAAAACTACATTTCCTGCCGTGGACCCATATTTAATGTTGTACAATACTTACTGGTTCATATGTCAAGCCTTGCTTCATTCTGACGTACACATATATAATTAAATGTCAGATTAATTATGTAGGAGAAGACTGTCCAAAGACTAAGGACTCACATAAAATTGGAAGATTGTATTGGTACATGATGAATTTTATTATACTTGGGGAAGCAGATTTCTGTCAAATGTTCATGTAACGGGAAATTGAAGTCTGCATCATGATTCATTTCTGAAAGCACCCAACAGATTCTGACAGATTTGGTATTTGGGTGTCCATGCTGAAAGTTGTTAGGAAAATTTGTGATTCATGCCCCATGTTACATGGAGCCTGAACTGAGAACTTTTAAAATTTCTAGAAGTGACTTGTTGCACAAACAATTTGTGCATGACATAAAATAAATTGCAGGGTGATTTAACAACTTCTGTGTGGAGCATTTCCTTTGTAGTGAATGTGTAAATGTGAAGAAGTAATTCTTGAACATGAGCTTTGTGAGGTCTGTGATATGTTTGCCTTTCAACAATAGATTTCTTTGTGTAGTAGATAAGCATGTGGCCAGCATAACAGACAAAAATCTAAGGGAATTTGAAATATATGGTAGCTTCATTGGAGTAAATGTACCTGTTACATTTCAACTGTTTTGCTATAGTCCTTTTAGCTTCAATCCTGATTTTATATTTTAATTTCCAGTGGTGATGACAGTAGTGATGACGAAGATAACCCACGGAAAGGTAAAAGAAAGGAGGAAAAGGAGGCTGATATTGGAAAAGTTGTGTGTGTGGAACTGGGAGACAAGAAGAAGCAGAAAGATAACTGGTTCCCAGGATTGGTGGTGGCCCCTACAGCTCAAGATACAGTACGAATACGAGTCCGTGATGAGTACCTCGTGCGCTCCTTTAAAGATGGAAGATAGTAAGTAGTGTGATGTGTAAACAGAAATTTGCAATGATGTGAGTGTTAATTACATAACTGTTTTATTTTTGGATGGTTATTGTGGTACTTTCTGTATTGCAGTTTTACGGTACCAAAAAAAGAAGCTACAGAATTTACAAGAGAAATTGGGGCAAAAGTGGATAATAATACTCTAAGAACTGGTAAGTGTTTCACTGACAGTATGTGGAAGAGAAAATATTGCTCTTGTTGTAATTTCTCATTTTGTAGCTGGGATATCAGTGTCATAAACAAAGCGACTAATGATATGCAGTGAAAACTCCTTTAAGAGGGGCCTGTTTGAAATTGTTTCTCACCATAAACATTGCATTAATTTGGTCCCAGAACTTTCCTGTGTGATTTTGTTGTTTGTTTGTTTGTTTGTTTTGTTCTTTTATCCTTTTAACCTGCCTGTCATTTTAAAAGATTTGCCACATGGAAAACATACAGCAAATGCAACAAAAATATTTTACATACTTTGTATGGTTTTTATACCAAAATATTTGTATTTAACCTCCCAAGTTCGATGTGCTACTTCTGTTTCATCTGTTGTCTGTTCCTTCAGATGGGTAATGATGAAATATTTTGGCCCTACCCCAAAAATTAATGCATTGCATGTGTGGGTCACAAAGTACAGCTTCCTGTTCTGTTACTGTCTTGTTTGTGTTAGCAGGGTGTTTTGGTTTTGAGAATCTTCTTGACTGTTATCCCCATAACAGTTGATTGCCATTTGGAAAGTGAATAATGTTTTAAGCATAATGAAGTAACAACAAAGGACAGTATTTAACCATTATGTTAGAGCCAGCATGTTGTGAATTGACTTATTACAGGAAACTTTATCATGCAGCAAGGCAATGCACAGAACATTGCAGTTTCATGATATGGTGAATTTAAAATGGGTGAATTGATAAAAATAAATTATTAAACACTAAAAATACTTTTATTGCACATGTAACTGACAGACCACAGTATGTCAGACTTCTTATCACTTCAGCGCAGGGCACTGAATGTGTTGGACCATTGCAGAATGACAAGCATACATTCAGTGCAGAGCACTATATTTAAAGTTTGGTAGTGATATTGTCATTTTGGGAGGTTTTTATTGATAAAGAAAGAATCATTTGAAGTTCATGTACATAAATTTGGTGACAAAATAGCCCCCTCCCCAGGAAAAAAAAAACACTTGCGCACCACACACACATGCACACATATACATGAACTGCAAGGAGTGTATAGTGGGCAGTTGCATGTCCCTTCTTGATTTCCTCTACCTTATGATGTTCTTCCCAGTAGTTTTGTGTTTGATATGTATTTCTTTCTGATATTTTGCAGCGGTAGAGAAAGCGCTTCTCTACTTGGACAGAGATGAGCTTCCTCCGCATTGGGATCGGGACCTGTTATTCGGAATGGATGAAAGTAGTGGTAACAGTGACAGTGATGGAGGGTTTGATTCAGATGTACGTAAATTTTATACATTAGTGACTGATTGATTGTTGCATGGTGTTTACCAAATTAATCCGAAACGTGTACTTTCTTTCTTTTCAAAAGTAGTCGGAGTAAGGTGTGTTTTCAAAGATTATTTGAAGGGCCCTACGAATTCAAGTTTTGCTTCTCCAGATAGTGTTTGGTTTCTGCTGTTATCCTCTTGCTGTTAATTTCCTGCAGAATAAAATGTAAAATGTACTGCAGTTATTTAATTTTTCTTTGTCATCTCAATTAAGGGAGCCCCAAATTACAACTGGTGACGTGTGGAAGGCCCGTGAAATTTTTTTGAGGTTAAGAAGGGGTGCTCATATGTGAAAAGGCTGGGAACCACTGGTCTGGGTGATGCTTATCGTCAAAGTCTTGATGTGTGTTTTACAGACAACACTTTTTTTTTGTGTGTGTTAAGTGTAGTTTTGTATAACACAGTGATTGCTTTTACTTGTGATTCCTAGCCTTTTATCACTGGAGGCTCATGAAATGCTTGGGCACTTTTTGGCATTAAAATGTAAATTCTTGTTACACTCATTTATGACCTTTCATAGAATTCCTGTAACCCAAATTAAGGCACAGAGGATGTGAACTAATAGCGTAGACCCCATGATTTGAGTATTTTGTGCACCAGTAATGTGCCTTCTGTACGTGGCATAGCATAAATCACTTTCCAGTTTTCACAAATTGTAGAAGAATGAAACACAGGAGGGAAGAATACTCTTGTGGTAGATGTCCTCCATTTTCTAGTCTGAAGAAGTAGCGATGCCTGAGGTTACTTATCCATCAGGTACGGAAAGAAACTAGATGTTATATGCATTGGAACCTAGAGCCAGAAACTGGCCTCATTATTTTCTCCCTGTGATTGTCAAACTGCATTGTGAAAACCACTTTATGTTGTTTCTTATGTAACTGAACTGACCAGTATTCTGAAAAGGAATTATGCCAGTAAATGTCTTTTCCTGTTATGTTGGGTATAGAAGTGTGTGCTGTGGTGTAATTGTAATGCAACATGAATTTTTAGAGTTCTGATGATGAGCCTCGTGAAGAGAAAGACCACTTTGTAGCTCAGCTGTACAAGTTTATGGATGACAGAGGTACACCAATAAACAAGGGTCCTATCATTGGCACTAGGGATGTGGATTTGTACAAACTCTTCAAGGTATGTGTAGAAAGTATTAAATGCCCTTTACTGTGCAGTGACAGTCAACTTTTTTTTTTTTGGCTGTAGCAGAAATGCTCAGTCTTCAACCTGGTTTTTGTAAACCTTTAATTATTTGACTAACCAGACTGTCAGTATAAATTTGTACGTCCGGCCATCTAACAAGACATAAGTTGGTTTTGAAAGTATGACTGTGCAGTGTTCTGCCAGAAACAAATCAGAATGAACATGTTTGGTTTCTTGAGATGTCTCCTGGTTTTGAAGACTCCAAACACCAGTTGATACTCTTCAGCTTCAGTTGGATGTGGTAGACTTCACAGCTTTCACCAATGCAAATTTCCTTGTTGCGCCTATGCTCGTGTTTGTTCTTTGTGCTGAACATATGCAACCATATATTCTGAAGGATCAAGCAGAAGTTTATGTCATAGTAACTTGTTAGGTGCATTCACAAAATTGTGTAAAGTGACTGTTAGCTTCATCATATCTGTCCGTTTGTCCACATGGAACAACTTGGCTCCCACGGTGCAGTTTTCCATGCAATTTGTTATTTGATTATTTTTCGAAAATCTGTCAAGAAAATTCAAGTCTAAAGTCGGACATGAAGACCAGTATAAATTTTTTTTTATCATATTTTGCTTAATTCTTAGGAAGAAAAATGTTTTGGACAAAAGTTGTAGAGAAAATCAAACCTCACATTTTATGCTCCGTAATTTTTTTTTGAAAACCATGCCATTTGTGAGATAATGTGGAAAAATATTGTAGAGTTGGGCAGGCCACAGATGTCAATGTGACACATGCGCCTTGCATTCTGAATGCCTGAGGCTACAAACACACACTGAACTTATGTAATATTATTGCTTTTCCACTGCTTCACTGGTTGCAAAAATGCGCCTCAGTGTTATATGTACGTTACCTGTTTTGTTTCTCTATCACAAATGGTTTGCCCAAGTTGTTTGACATAAGTGAAGATCCAGAGTCTCTCTATGGGTCACTTTGGCACTGATGAAGTGAAAAGTCAGAAGCTGTTGAAAGTTGTGAAGTCTGTTATATGAAGGGAACATTATTTGTACACTTCCATGTCTAGCATTGTAGCAGGTTACTGGCTGCTGTTCTGTTTCCTTGTCAATGTGTACTGTGCATTGATTGTAGCCATGTGTTGTTGGATTCATGTCATTCCCACACATTACACACTTCATTTTTGTGAGTTTTTAGGCCTTCACAATGGTGTAGCTGTCTCTGTTCTTATAGGATGTGCTGCAGCATCACTGGGTAAATGGTGTCCAATATTTCGAGACAGTATAATGTTTTTGGATTGTCAGGCACCCATTGCCCAGTCATGTGGTACCACTTCCCAGAAGAACCAAGATCTCACCTTACTGTTGTTGATGTATCATTCATTCATGTCTGTGTGTGTGTGTGTGTGTGTCTTTCCCTGAATAGATGTCCGATGTCCATGCACGTACAGTCAGAAAGTTCATGTAATTCGGAATTTTTTTTAAAAAAATAGTCTTTATGTATTCTGGGTGTTTTTTTTT
>Ga0123355_10003287_pt1 | contig 23124 bp, 17 predicted proteins | sample TergutEmb28metaG_3_FD_89872 | JGI IMG/M metagenome (GOLD analysis project Ga0123355, IMG submission 89872) | Embiratermes neotenicus P1 segment gut microbial communities from Petit-Saut dam, French Guiana - Emb289 P1 | ecosystem: Host-associated > Arthropoda: Insects > Digestive system > Gut ... | reverse complement strand
GGTGGTGGTGGTGGTGGTGGTGGTGGTGGTGGTGGTGGTGGTGGTGGTGGTGGTGGTGGTGGTGGTGGTGGTGGTGGTGGTGGTGGTGGTGGTGATGATGGTGGTGGTGTTGACAGCAATGATATGACTATGATGATGACTAAGAAGATTAGGATTAAGAGGTAGAGGTTATTTATGCAGACAAAGAAGGTGAAAGCATAAGGGTAGAAGTTTCATCCAGGTGGATGGAAGTTGCTTACAGTTGACATATAGTGTCATGCTGAGAGATATGAACATCGAATAAAGGCATCATCAAGAACATGCAAAGCAATGGGAGACCATTTAAATCCTCAGTCATTTGCAGAGTACATTGAGGACATAATTCTGTCACCTATGGGCTAATTTTAATTAAAATATCCAGTCTTCCCAGTAGCTTACAAACAGATCACATGTCTGGTGAGAAAGGTTATGCTCAACACTGCTAAGCAGTAGCATACCAACACTGAATTGTGAATAATCAACTAAAAGGTAAAATGATAGTGTTACAGGTCCGGTGTGGCCCAGAGGGTGGGTAGAGATATAGCTCTACTCTTTCATGACTGTGGCACTAGAAGGGGGTGAGTGGTCAGCAGCACGCCGCGGCCGCACTTTACCACCGGGAAAGACCCGGTACCCATTTTACAGGAGACTGGGTGGGCTCTAGGGTCGGTCTGGATGGGCGGAAAATCTCGTCCCCACCGGGATTCGATCCCGGACCGTCCAGCCCGTAGTCAGTCGCTATACCGACTGAGCTACCCGGCCCACGAATAATCAATTAGCAACATTTTATGTCACAGATTTTACAAACATTTATTTCCCACACAAATGTTGCTTCATCCATTTTTACATATACTTTTCAAGATATCAAAGAACACACCCCCTGCTGGCAAAGTTGGGCTAGTACATTAAAATCCTTCTGAATACAACCATACTAAACGTGCATTTTCAAATTATGTTACAGGGTAAGAGCTTAGCAACAAACAAAATCAAAATCAATGTTAAATCGTTAAAATAGAATGGCAAGTTTAAGATCTGACCTGGATACGGATCTGGTTGCTGAGATTTCTCTGGGATGGCCGTGAAGTTGCTTGTTTTGCCAGGAAGTCAGCAAGCAACTGTTCACTAGGTGTGAGGCTTCCTTGTGTTGTATATTCCTATCCACAGAAAATGCATTTTTATAACCCTTTGTTATTCTTTGCATAATATGATGAGATAATCACTTTCAGAATATCCTGTCTTCTGGTATTGGTGCAACCTCTGTATACTGACTGTTGGTGGAAGACAGACAACATGAGGGCAGAGTATTCACTTGGGAGACCTAAATGAACATAGGATAATAATCTTAAAGTATATGGACTGGGTTTACTTGGCTCTGAATAAAGTCCAGTAATGAGTATTGTGAACAGGATAACTGGACTAATAAAATTAATAAAACATGGAAAATTTCTTTACCAGCCAAGCAACTGTAAAATTCTAAAAAATAAGAGTAATTTTGTAGTTGGTGAAATCATCCTTACAGTCTCCTCATATTTTACATGAGCCATATGCAGCATGCAATTAACTAATTTTGTACGTTATTACTGAAAAGTACTAATGAAATATGACACCAGTATTCTTGATAAAAAGAGCTCAGCATGCATAAACAGATTACATGCAAAATGTTACAGTGCCTTATTCAGTGCACCAGCCAACGTAGCGTCAGCCTATTAGAATGACAATGAGTTCACACAAAAAAAAACTGACCAACCGACCAACCAACCAACCAACTAGATTGCTCACCCCCACCCACAACTCACTCACTCACTCACACAAAAAATTTAGCAGTAGATGCAATTGTGAAATTTCTGTCTTTACATATTGAAAATATTAATGAGCCAACTTTTCTTGAGGGATTTTAAATATTATCTTTCATGTTATTCAGAAAATGTGCATACGGCTTGAAAAAGGCAAAGATGGATTTCATTTTTATTAGCTGGCAACATGTATGAACAGACGTGGGTGAATGTTTGCAAGATGGCAGCCACTCAACCTAGATTATTTATAAATATAGGTCTACCATACTATGATGTGTTTCTCATTGAACTCAACACATTCACGTTACTCAGACTAGAGACCATGCAATCAGATTGACTGACAAGAGAACAAACCAGTCTCCTCACTTACCATGGACCCCAGCAGCTTCAGAAGGCCTGCCACGTCTTCCTGATTCTGTTTCACAGTAGGCTGGTTTGGTGTGGCAGAAGTTGTGTTCAGATTGGGAGTCTTAACAGTTGTTGGTTTTGGGATTGTTACTTTTGGAGTTGGCTGAAACCATGAGAATGCATTTTTCAGTTCCTTTTGAGGGACTTTAGGGCAAGAAAAACTGGCAGGGTGCTGTGTTTTCAGTTCCATAAAATGCAGGTAAGTTCAACTTTATTTGTGAATTATGGTGCCTGTTATGAATAACCAGTGCAGCCAAGCAGACAGTGAAAACATATATAATCAGTTCTAAATATGCTCACAGCAGAAATTTATAGCATTTGTGTCAGCATTTACTTACTGTAGCAGGCTTTTTGCTGGAGCTAGTTCCTCTGGACAGAGCCACTTGGATAATCTGCAACATATGTTATTCCAGATTTTAAAAGGTGTTCCAATGATATGAAATATAGAATGGAAGAATGATCTTACAAACTGCATAATATTCACTTCTGCTAAGCCAATAAAGAAAATGCAGTACCACGATGGAGTTTAAGAACAAGGATTCGCATTAGATGTCCTGCAGAAAATATGTTATATTCATGAGAAAAACAGTGCAGTAAGCTGAGGAAAAACTGTGTGATCAGTTTTGATATAGGTCTCTTTTTCCTTAAATTATTTTAACACGAATTTTAATCATTACATTTCTTCAGGGAAATTGATGTGTCAGATGTTGCACCTAATATGGTGGCATTCATGGATGCCTGCTGGTAAGGTACAAACAACGAACATGGGAAACCAACATTTAATCCATAGACATGGTACAATATTTCCCCCTCCAAACATAAAAAAAACAAAAAAACCATTAAATATAAAAACAAATTCAAATTTGTATACAGTGATTGCACAGACATATTGCAATGGTCAAGGAAGATGAAAGAATTACAAGTGGCCAAAATGTGGAAGGGGTTAAACAAGCAGAACAGAACGAGAAATTAAAGTAAGAAAACATAATTAACTATGTGTGTAATAGATTAATGGTACAAGTAGATTCGAAAATTAGTAATGATGGAGGTCAACAGGACGACATGAAGTACAATAAAATGTACTCTCAAGTGGGACAGCAAGGGTAAGATCGGCGTAGGGATTTTTGTCTTGGTCATTATGTTCCGATTAGCTTTGCATCCTTTCTCCAAGACAGAAGTGGCTGGATCATGAAGCTGACAATTTACCTGACTTTAGTTCTGAGATTCAGAATGTCTTGATCACTATAGTCATGTTTCCTACTTGCCTTCCAGGCACAGTACTTAGGCATGGGGAGATCTCTATATTTACCTTCTGGTTTACAGAATGACATGGGATGAAGTGACATTTTAACTGGCATGTACATTCATTTTAATTCCAAGAAATGTGCAGGTGTCAGCTTTATATTCCGGTAAGGCAATTCAAGTCAACTGCAACACGGAATTTCTTGACAACAGAGCAACTTCTAACACATCAATACTAACTAAAAGGACTTTTTTCCTTGTCTTAACAACATATACACAACACTGCACACACATGACATTTCAAAAGCTACTGGAAGAATCTGAAGACAAAAGCAGTAGTTTTCAGAATGTCATGTACATAGTGTGGTGTATATTTCTTAAGATGATGGAAAAAGTTGTTTACCTTGCTAGTGATGTGTTACAATCCAGTTTAGGTGGAGAGGAGCCAGAAGTAGGGCAGTTAGAGGTCCTTAATCTGGTGGTTATTGTGGTGGGTTGGTAATATCTTCACAAAAAAAGAAGGATGGGGGTGGGGAATACAGACAGGATGTGCCTCTTGGGATAGTACTCATGGTGATATTAGAGAAGATTTTCATGTGGTTTGCTACAATACACAAAAATAACTTACATAGCAAATAATGGGCAGAATGTTCAATAAAATGTGACAAGACAGGTCACAAAAGTTGTTTTCAGTTACCAACCATGAAACCACATTTTAAAACCAGATTATGACCCTTTATTGCCAGGCTGGAGAAAAGATTTGATTAAAGAGCAAATATAAAAATGATGGGCAGTTTTAAAAGCATGGGGCAGTTTAATACATAGAGTTGAAAAGGTTCTAGGGTAAAGTTTCTGTTTCAACCAACTCACCCGATTTGCAATTGATGATCCCTGGTTTCTGCCAGGTTGAGGAGAAGCATCTAGAGGACGTCCCATGAGCTATAACAGAGAAAATATCACCATCAGTCTAGCAATTTTTGGAGGATGGTTGGTAGACCGTGAAAACTGTGTCATTTGGAAAGGTTATTTATAGAGAAAGAGATGGCAGGAAGAGAGTGTATGGTGAAGTGTAAAAACTAGAAAGAAATGAAATATTACGTCTACTTTATTATTAGGAGGTAGCAATTTGAAATCTGGATCTGGAAGTGAGATTTTAATGGTTTTTCTAGGTAACTCCATGTAAATCTTGAGATGTTACCTTCAAATTGTCCATGAATATTAACTGAAACTCATCTTTCAAAATTGTACTGGCATATGACATAGTATAATTAACGCAAATGATAAAAGATTTAAAATTAAAATTAATATTTGGACAACCGTATAATAATCAGAGACCCAAGTTTGGTAACTTCTGAATAGAAATTTATATACTGAAATTACCATTTGCATTTCCCTGCTGGGTAGAATTTGATGAGTTACTGAAAAAATACAAAATGTGTCAGGGGAAAGTGCTGGTTTTGTAAAAGGAAAAACAGGCGATAAATGCTTGATTGATCCATTACTCTTACAAAATAACTATGTTGAGAATAGAGGTAATTATTTTAATTACCTATGAATCACAAGTACTAATTTTACATTCTTGCTCAGAACAAGTGAAAGAGATGTCCAAGGACAGCTGTTATGAGAACATCAGTGTCAGCCAAATTTAAGAATGAATTTATCCTCCATTATTTGGTAACTGGGAACAGAAAAGCTACTAACAAAGACATACCAGTATATTCAGTAAGGAGAAGTCATCAAGCACCGCAGCTACTGGGTTCACTGTTGTCTTGGGAGCTGCAGTAGTTGATGGTACTGTGGGCTGTGGAGCTGGTTTTGTGGGAGCTGTGGCCATAGTAGTGGTTGTAGTTGTGGTGGTAGGGGTTGCCATGGCAACTGTAGTGTTAGCAAAAATTATGTTGGAGTTCCTCACAACCGAAGCAAGAAATTCTGCACGTGTTGATGGTAAGAAACCGTTTTGAGGGTCAATACCCTAGAAACACAGATACAGGTAACATGAATGATGATGATGATGGTTTATTACAATGGAGAGGCTTGCTATCTTTGCCACCACATGGTTACAACAAGCATAGATAAACAGCTGCATCAGAGATATATAATCAATGAAAATTATGGAAAGCAAGGTATATTTCTGTTTGAAGAAGAATGATGAGATAATAACCTGTGGTGAAAAAATTCCCTATGCCAGTATTTGTAAATTGTTCGGACATGTTGCATATTTGACATTAAGGTATGTGAGGAGATCGGATGTCCCACCTTTATATATTTGTATGTTCTGCATCAACCTCTAAAACATAGTATCATGAGCATATTTTAATATTTTGGGAGAAGAATAGAATATAATAGACTAGACTAGACTAGACTAGAATAGAATAGTGATTGGGTTCGAGCTCTTTCGATCCCGATGCACCTAGGCCTTTGGATGGGCCCTTTATGCCCCATAAACTGATGTCAAGTCAAGGGAGCCCTGTTCTTTTACTGAAGTTCCAGATTGTCCCCAGATTTAGACTTCTAACATCCTCTGGGTCCGAGAAAAAGGAACCCCAATATGCACGTCTGAGTGAAGCCAAGGCTTTGCACTCACACATAATGTGGGCTGAGGTTTCCTCCTCTGCTGCACATCTCCTGCATAACGGAATCTTTGTCAATCCAATTAAGTAAAGATGTTTTCTCAGGGCATTATGTCCGGTAAAGAGGCCAGAAACAGCCCTGGATTGTGTCCTCTTAAAGGACAGTACTTTGGTCTTACAGTTGGACTAGGGCCCAAAATCAGTTTTTGAGCCTGTCTCTGGGTAGTGATAAGATCCCGCCACATTGTCATATGCTGGTTTTCCATCCAGCGTTTTATCTTTCCTCTTATATTCTGCCTAGAGACCCCCAAGGCCAGTTCAGGTCCAACAAACTGGAGAAACGTACCCCCTATGGCAAACTCAGTGGCAACTTCATTTCCTCACAAACCACTATGGCCAGGGACCCAAAACAGCCCCACAGAATGCGGGGTGGAAATGTTGTTCAACGCCTTTTGGCACTGTTGTACCAATGGGAACATTGTTTTGGCAGCCTGAAGGGCTTTCAGAGCCGCCTGACTGTCAGAGCATATGCTAAAACATTTCTCTGGTCTAGCATTCGTTTGAATTTCATGAGCACAGGCCAAGTTAGCATGTATCTCGGCCTGGAAAACTGTAGCGTACTTTCCTAATGAGATGCTGAGCATTCTTCCCGAAGATTGTCAATAGACTCCAGCTCCGGTTCCCCCTGCTTCCTGGACCCATCTGTATACTACATGAGCGCATTAACTGCGGGAGAAGTCCTAGGTCCTTTGATCCACTCTTCTGTAGTGAACATAGTAACCCTATATTCAGGTTCAAAATTAAATGCTGGTCTCATAACCTCGACCCCCATATTAAATATGGGATCCGACTGCTGAAGCCACATAAATGTACTAATGGTTTTCAATTTGGGTGATGGTAGGACCAGCATCCCAGACTCCAGAGTCAATGTGCACTAATCTCGCCTCCTTTGAAACACCAACTCTTGTGTGGGTGGGTGGGGGGCAAGTGAGTGCCTCCGGTGCTATACCGGCAGGAGTATTGTGCATCGCCACCATTATCCCCAAGCACCTAAGTCTTTGTATTCTGCTCAGTCTTTTCTTGGCACTAGCCATCTAACAGCTGGACCAACAAACTAGGGATGAAAATGTGATGGATGGCTGAATGATGGAGATATAGAGCCAAAGGACCACCTTGGGACTCGGGCGCCATGTCACACCATAGGACCTCCTGCAGGCCTACAAAAGATAGTGAGCCTTCTTCATCTTGAGATCCACATACTCTCTCCAAGACAGCCAAGAATCCAGGACTACCATGAGATACTTGACCAACATAGAGTGGTGTAAAGTAACTCCAAAGAAATGAGGTTCAAAGAAACCAGGAAGTTTCATTTTCCTTGTAAATATAAGTTCAGTTTTGTCAGGATTAACTGACAAACTGACCTCATCACACCATGTCTCTATAGTATGGAGGTTCCATTGCATAAACCCTGAAATATTTTGGGAGAGTCGAATAGGTTGCATTGTATGAAGTATTTTGCTTCCACTCACCAATGCACTAGAGATAAGATTGCCAAGAGTGAACCCTGATGCTTGTGCTGGTGCTTCAGTAGGTCCTGAGGGCTGCTGTGGACGTTGCTATGGACACAAAGCATTAACAGTGAGAATCAAAATGATACGTTTGTTGGTATAACTCACTTAACACTTTGGAAAGATGAGGAAATATGAAACATAACAATTAATTAAATCCAAAGTGAAAGAAAAGAAATAAAAAGAACAACAAACGAAAGACAAAATCAGACAAATGGACAAGGAAGAGAGGTTTACAGAAAGAAGAACTGGATAAAGAGGAGATAAAGAAGATAGAAATAAAAGTACCCAACAAGCATAAGAAAAGCAAACATCTGAATAAGTTGAACATTTTCCTGCTCTTGGTCCAAAAAATGTCAGTGGGTTATGTACAATAAGAAAAGCATAGGAATTACATGAACCAACATGATCATGTGCTTGAAACTGAAACTGTGCACTTACAAAACAAAAATTTATCATCACTTCAAATTCACTGTTACTGCTGGACACAGATGTTTGGCACATACAGACCTGTTTACTGCCATAATAACTCTGTGAGAAAACATGATTTTCTTCATTCAAAACACGACACAAATAACTTTGCAGACTTTATGTAATTTTCCAGCTGCATACCTGAGGTCTTGCAGCTGTAACTGATGGGAGCTGCAGAACCTGTAACATAAAAATGTGCTTCTAGTCTAGTCAGTAACAGACATACAAATTGCTATGTTCACACATGGAAATGTCATATAATCATTCATACTTTCTTCGTACAGGGTGGCTATCAGCTGTCTTCGTCCATAATTAAACAAGATTGGAAATTATAAATATTCATTTCAATCTTAGTGGTTATTTTTCACAAAAGCAGAATAACTCCGAACCTAGATGCATTTTCTACATGTTCAGTGATTATAACTATCCTTCAGTACTATGAAACGTTGGCATTATGTACTTACAACTGAAATAAGCTACAGTACATGATTTTCTTATAAAATGGTCATAGAAAATTCCTACTTCAGAATTTTTGACATTATTCACAAATTTCCTGACACCAAAACCCCTTGAAAAATCACGATATGAAAATTAGCACCAAAACTACATTTTCCTCTCAAGAATTTCTTCCTGACATGTTCCCTTCCTTATGACAGGTGTGCATCACCTGGCCCATCTATATGCAGCTAATGATATACATCATGTCTCAGAAGTCTTTTGAAAGGAAAGAAAATAATAGCTGTACCTCACAGTGTAACCAATACAGGCTATCCAAAATTACAGTTTTGTAAAACTGACAACCAGAGCAAAATTACATAGAACTGTTTTGTTTTGAGTTTACCTAAAAATGAGCCTGGACAGCTCAGTTAATATTGTGACTAGGCTACGGATCTATGGTTGAGAAATGGTGGTTTGACTCCCACGGGGGCCAGAAATTTTTCTCTCTTCCAAAATATCCAGGTTGAATCTGGGGTCTGCCTGTCCTCCTGTACACTGGGTATCTGTAGCGCTTTTCCAAGGAGTTAAAGCAGCCAGGATGTACAGCTGACAACTCACATACATCTAGTGTGAAGTTTAAAAAAGCATGGAACTACACTTCCACTCCTCCACAAGCCTCAGGGGTGGTGACCTTACTACAGAAAAGGGACAGTATTTTCCATGTATTTTATCTAAAATAAAATGGATATGTACAGTAGTAAAATAAAGAAGAAATTATATGTGAAGTTCATGCCAACATATCATAAATGCGTGATCAAAATGAAAAGAAGAGGTCTGCATGTTTGAATATTAGTATATGTTTACTGCTTATTGTTCTTCACTTCATGATGTCACAACCATTAATATGGAGATTACATGACAGTTCGCATAGATAAACTCGGGTTACACATCTGTGTGATATTTCACTTGTATGAAAGAGTCAAATCCAAATTGTACACAAAATTCTTGAAAATATAAACCTTCTTGCAGACAATAAAGTAAAGTAAAGTAAAGTAAAGAAGAGGCCATGAAGGTCCAGAGAGGGAGTAGACATAAATCTCTACTCTTTCTTTAACCTCATCTCTAGTTGGAAGTGGGTGGTTAATCTACGCCCCAGCTGCTTTACCCCAGGGGAAGACCCTGCACCCATACAAAGGAGGCGGCTGGGTGGGCCCCATTGCCAGTCTGGACAAGTACAGGAAATCTCGTCTCCACCAGGATTCGACCCCTGGACCATCCAGCCCATAGCGAGTCGCTATATCGACTATGATCTCTCAACCCACAAACAATAAAGTGGTCACCTCAATTCAGAACCCCAAATTCCGTGATGCTGACAAGAGCAAACAGAAATCAACATATTGCTAAAAATTTTGTTAGTTGAGTTCATGTTGTAAAACATATCACTACAACAAACATTACTCAGCAGTTTCCTGACAATCTATAACAAGACTAAAGCTACAATGTTTCAGGTAGAGTAGCATTAATGGCTTGAAACCTGGGTGATTTAAATCATACAGCAAGTCAGTATGCTATGTGGCAGTGCAATGTCACAACACTACAATTTTTTTTTAATTCAAATTTTGCATTCTCATAAATTGTAGTGCAATTTGTTAAAGCTAGAATAAATGTAAAGTAAGTCAGTGTAGGCTGACAGAATATTAATTTTATGCACATTGACAAGGAGTTACGTTACTTAAACAGTATATTCTAAATAACACAGAGTGCATATACTCACTTGTGGAATATTCATTAACATGTTTGAAGGCTTAATTTAAACAGTGCATTACCATGGATGACAGGTAACTAAGACGCCATTGTGCCTGCTGGACTCAGCTGTGCAAAGCAATGATAATGTCGGTTGTTGAAGATACAAAATTTATAAATTATGAGCTTCTGCAGAATTATATTACATCATTTACAATGGCAAGGATTGGGAAGGGAATAGATTTCTGAGTCTTGTGAGATTATTTACATTGGTAAACCTTAGCCGCTTCCAGGTTTCTAACCAACAACCTTTTCAACCCACAACACACCTATAATATTCATCTTACTGCATAGTGAAGTGTGTAATACTTTGCAAGTCTGAAATAACGTAAGTACCAATGGACTGGAAAAACATGTGCAAAATAACACACACTTATTATTATTATTATTATTATTGTTGTTGTTGTTTAGATGAGCTTAATGTTGCAAAAATTACAATTCCATCACCTGAAAGACCCATCATGCACTATCAAATGCACTTATTTTTAACATTGCTGGACTTCAGCATCCCACACACTGTGAACATATGTTGACCTAAGGGACTGCAGACACCATGAAACTACACAACATCTGAGATTCTGACTTTTTGCAGTCACATTATGAATAAAATTGTTCATAACCACCTGCATAAGAATAGCAAAATATTTCTGTTCACAGGATACATCTTAATTTAATGAGATAAATGAATAATAAGCCACATTATTTCAGTTTTGCACTGTATCATTCTAGACAGTAAGACAACAATGTGAAACCACAGGTCATCCCAAACCACCACCAACATCACCATAGGTACAGAATCTTGCTTCAGCCTTACTTGCGCATCTTCATCCTGAATCTCATTCCTTCCAGAATTGAAGCCATCATCAAAGCTTGGTGCTAGTGGTGCAACTTCATTACTACCTACATACTGTGCTGGTGCTGGAGGGTTAGTGCTAAAATAGCGATGGTCAGGATAAAAGGGGTTGCGGCGTGATATTTCATTTTCATGTACCTGTTCTTTGAAGTTTGAATTAGGAATTTTCCTGAACACTGTCCCATTGGGGTAGATACCAAATATAACATATGGTGCTGGAGTGCGTAATGTTGTAAACACTCGAGGGACTGCAGCAGTGGTTGTCTGTGTGACAGAAATTGGTTTGATATTACTGTCTGCAGCTTGTAATGTAATTATACTGGGAGTTGTGGCATGTGATGGAGCAGTGCCTGGGGCTGCTGTTGTAGGTGTTGGAATAGTTGTGGTTCTCAAAACCGTTGTTGTTCGAATATCTGTCGGTGTTGGAATGGTTGTGGTTGTCGGAACTGTACTTGTTTCAGTAGATGTAGTTGTTGGAATGGTTGTGGTTGTCAGAACTCTACTTGTTTGAGTAGATATAGTTGTTGGAATGGTCGTCATTATTGGAACGGTAACTGTCTGAATATCTGTACTAGTTGGAAGGGATGTGGTTACTGGAACTGTACTTGTGTGAATGGCTGTATTTTTTGGAAAGGATGTGGTTATTGGATACATAGTTGTTGGAATGTTTGTGGTTGTTGGAATAGTTGACATCTGTGCTATTGTAAGAATTTCTGTTGAGGGTGGTGAATCAAAAGATGGCAGAGTAGTGGTTTGTATGTTTGTGGTTGACAAAGTAGTAGTTTGAGAACTTAGAGATTCAAATGTTGTGGTTGGTAAGTCTAGTGTTAACATATTACTTATTGTTAGCTCATTATTTGTATGTGGAAGATCTGTAGTTGTGATTAATGTTGGTACCTCAGTGGCTGCCTGAGCCTGATCACTGCTCTGGTGGATGGTTCCTGGAGGAATCCTTCTTATGTAACTGTCAGTAACAGTCGATACTGGAGTCACAGATAGCTCTGGGCTATATTTAATCTCTCGCACCCTGACAACTCGAGATGTGGTGCTGCTCATTGTCCCCTTAGGAGCGGGAGTCAACCTCACTGCAAATCGCACTGATGTACTGTCTGTTACAGTTGGGGTGGGAGTGGTTGTTTTTATAGTGTTACTTGGTGGGAATTCAGTAGATGAAGGGAAAATAACATCATGAAAATTTGACAACAAATTGTTTCCCAGAATTTTTGTTTGGAGAGGCATGACAGTCCAGTTTATGTTCTTGTGTGTATATGGATTGTTCTCCTCGGTTAGTGTTGAGGTAACACTTGCAGCTGATGTACCTGTTTCGGCTAGTTTAGGAAATTTAGTTTCAGATGACTGATTTGACATAGTCCTGCTACTGAACGTCAGGTTTGGTGGTGGTGTGGGTGTGGCCATCTGTTTTGACATGCCTACTGTTTTTACTGGTGCAGTCAGAGGTGAATTGCTTAAAAGATACTGCCTTGATTTGAAAGTAGTTTCTGAATTCATAGGAAAATCACTGGAGTCTGCTTTTTCTACAGTTTTAATTGTATCATTTGCAGAAAGTATGTCTCTATTTGGAGAGATTTTTGTTGATAACACAGAAATTATCTCAGAATTATTTAAGTATTTGTGTAGATTTGATACATCAGGAGAGGGATAATTATTAGAAAGAGGGTTAAAGTGCTGTGCTATGGGCTTACTTCCATTGTCTAAACGTTTTGGTGAGGCATTGCTAGTAATGGACTGTTGCACAGAGACTGACAGCACAGAGGACTTGAGGTTATGGACAGAGGTCTTGGATTTTAGGGCCCCTTTTGAGGTATGAAATGTTGAGGTAAGTGTGGAGCCCTTGCTTGGAGGTGAAGTGGGGTGCACACGTTGGGGTGTGATGGTGTGCTTCAACATAGATGGTGTACTCAAGTCGGCGACATCCAGAGGATTCAGTGCATCAGGAGGTTTGTCCTGTAAGGAGAAAAGACAGAGTCAAGAAAGAGTTCCTCCACCCAGTGTTCTTTTTAGTGACAGTATGCTAACAGTACTCAAAATACAATTACTGATTTGAGATTTAAAGAATTCCATAATTAACCTGTTGTACACAGATTACAGTAAACGTACCTGCCACATGCAGTTGTTAAGATACTAATAGAAAAGTGCATGAGAGACATTCACTTTCTATGGCCTGATAGCGCCAGGATGCAGCTAAATTCAGTGGCAAGGCAAATGTGTGAAGTTCCACTACATACATGCACTACTTATGTCGTTGATTTCTACCTCTAAGAAAACAAACTTCTTCTCAGTTACAGAAATAAACTGATAAATGTTCTGTACGAAGGGAATAGATGTTTAGTGTGAAAGCTGAACAAAAATCATAAATACGTTTTGTGAGACAAATGTTGAATTACCAGATGTCAAACGAAGTAGTACATATAGTAAAACTTCCTTTTAAAGAGTTAACTTGTAGACTGAGTGCTGACATCATATTCTTTCTTCAGTTTCTGCAAACATTTTTTTTATTCCAGCATACACCATATAAATATCATTTGGATGCAAAATTTTAGTTGAAATATCTTATATTCCTCCACAAGCCAGTATCCAATTCATACAACTTAAAATGTAGTTATATTATGCTTTGTTACATTACGTTATGCATTACAGCATGCAGAATTAGAATGTAAGCAGTATAAGGCTTCTGTGGCCATGACCATATCTCCCTTACAAACCTATGGATCCATTTTTCTTGTCTCTTTTACATCCCACGTCACCACTAGAGGATAAAGTTAAGAACTATAGATAAAAAATGACACAGGTACTGCAATAATGTCATTTTTATTTAATTACAAACACTATGAGAAGAATGACAGAACATGTTGGTTGGTTACGACACTCAGTAAGTGAAAATATAATATAACTTATGTCTGGAACAAAGAATTATGGCATCAGTATCAGCTTTCTGCTTACAAGGAACTACTTATCTATTAAGTCCAGTGTGGGTGATGAAATTATTTTATGAAACTTGGTATCGTGGGTGGCTTCCGTGTCCAGTTCCTTGTATGATTTTAACTACTTTAAAGTTTATTTTTAATATTTGCCAATTTTCTTAACATAGGACAAAATGTTAAGGCAAGTGCTGAATAATATGGAACCATCCATTCATTAATGGCCACAATAATTCTGTTCTGCTAAACTGGATGCAAAATGAATTTGTATACAGTACAGAGGTGGAACCTACAGTGTGGCCTGCAGGCCCATACTATCTTTAACCTTTCCTCTAAGTCTAATACAAATTTCCAGAGAGATTAAAGTTTTCTTGTTCTTTTACTTATTTCATGCAAACTAGGCACACAGATTGAAACATGTGAACAAATAAATAAACCCCTGCAAACAGGTTTCAATAAATGTCGTCTAAAAACATGCAATTACTGTTATGAACTGCACTCATTTGGCTTTCAGAAATGGGAATATACACATGACCTAAATTGTATTCATTATTAATAATGGACAAAGAAAAAAAAAGTTTTGTTGACCATTTTTCTGATAACAAGCCACCACATCAAATCATTAAACATCCTGATATTCAGTGGTGTGTAGTATGAGATCCTGACAACATCATAAAATAAACCATAAACACAAATACCCACATCAAAAGGAGAATGTCAGTTTATGTTGAAAAACAGCCATGTTTGGCAACAGATACACTGTGTGGAATGGTAATGAATAAATGCAGAGGAAGAATAATTGGATCAGAATTTAGTGCAATAGCTTTTGAAGTTCCTCTCAATCAAAACTTGAAGAAAATGCCACTCAAAATTAGTCTTCTTGGATGGGATATTGTGTAGTCGTTAGCCCTTAAGATGGAGACAGTAGGTTTCATATCAATAAGTAGTTACCAGTTACCAGGGACTACACAACATCATGTACCAGAAGACAGTCATCTTCACAGTCATTGCTGCAAAAATGTCAAATATCACAAGTGCAACTCAGCTACTTTTTCTTGCTGTTACTGCAAGCTGCAAGGGAAATGAGTACGAAAACCAAAATGCTCATAATTTTAGACAATTGTTCATGTGGCATGAGTGACACTTAAAACAAATGTGGACTGTCCTGTGAGTTTGATGCTACTACAATTAAGACAGCTGAAAATAAAAATTGTAAGCTGTAACAGACAAAATCAGAAAATATCTTATAAATGTGCAGTTCCATGAAAGCAGTATGACAACCTTCATGTGCTGCCAACGGTGTCAGAAGTATGTGGCTCAAAACTCAATGGACAGCCCCACTGTACGTTTCCTGTATAGAACTGCACCACAGTCGTGGTTTACAAGCTGAAAGATGATCAGTGGAATTTTAAGCATTACCTGTTAGCAAAGCTGATGGACTGACATGACTTAAAATATATTTTCTTGTAAACTTTTGGTGCAGAGTAACTATACTGAAGTTCATCAGAATCATAGAAATGATTTTAAAATCAGAGTGAGAGGCAATCAGATTAATTTAAATCAACCAAAAAACAGCCATGAATTAATATGGCATCTAATCAATATTACTGGATGAGTTGCTCCTGTATAGGCTACATTGAACTCTATCCAATTGAGAGTTTCATATGAGATCTGACTTTTTTGCCACATTTGTTGAAGATTCAAGTCTTGTGGGACATCACACTGTGTCGTCAGGAACTACTTGTCCCATGACATGGCACCGCATCCCAGAAGATGTAAATTGCCATATCTTTGTATATGCAGCTATTAATGACTTATGATCCTCATTAATTACATATCAGAATATCAATATATAAACACTAAGAGGCACTTACTGTCTACATGAGACTGCATTTTAGGACACTAAGAAAATCCAAAAATGTATCAGGCCAAATCTGAACTCGGTACTTGTTGAATATAAGAAAGATACTTTATGGCTGCACTAAGCAGCTTGGTAGTCTGTAGACCTTTGCCTGCATAAGGTTTGATGCTACATGTAGATTAAATGTGGCTGATGACAGCACTTTCATTCTTAATAAATAATTAAAAATTCAGATTCCACGGAAATTTCGGTTAATTGACAAATATTCCACAGAATTTCATAAACATTCCTTTTATTTAATTCCTGTGTTTAGGCCTGTAGAAAACATTTATTATGCATCACTCTGACAACAAAATGCAAGTATTCTGAAAGCATGCAGTTCTGCTGCATTTCAGAATTTTAAAAGGAACCACAATCTGCATCACGCACACACAAAGATCAGATACAATGGACTTGATGAATTCTTAGGTTTCTCTGCAGTTATTTTTCAGCTGGAGAAACGTGATAACATGGAATGAAATAGAATGGTAATTATAAACAATGCCTGTACAGGTATTTGTAAAGAAGTAGTTGCATTAAATTTTATGCTACATCTAATTTCTGAGTATTAACCTGGAAAGATAAGGAATACCATGAAAAATTTAAAATTAAAATACCCACTTGTGAGTCATGATGCAAAACTGGATACTTTGCAGATACACATGTCCAGAATGGTACTGTATGTGCTAAAAATGTGAAAATATTTTTGTCGTATGCAAAATATTGCACAGCATTTCATGACACTTCTCTGTATAAGGCAGACTATTACTAGGTTTATTCATCAGATATAACTTAAAAAATGTGCACGTTCACTTTCTTCTTGACACGTACAACACCACTTCACACAGATAAGTACATTTATATTACATCTTCATTCATAATTCAATACGTCTATTTTCTATGGCTGATGCTAACTTTTACATCTCACAAACATGAACCTAAAATTGTCTATTTTTTAAAGACTAATTATAACACAAAAACTGCACGATTTTACAATGAGTTGAGGCAATATTACATCTATCTTGGAAGGCCACACAACTACCTAATTCATAAATTGACACTTGATATTAAAAATCACAAAAGAAGCAGGTTCTAGTATATTAGGCTACTTTATTCTGTCTCTGAAGGCTCAGAAATTGGTTTCCATTATTTCCTCTTGGCTTGGTTTGAGCACGTGGGATATGTATGATAGAAGATAAAATGTTCTAAGAAATAAAAAAAAACTGCTTTATATACACTACCAACATGCACCTCTAAGAAACCTATGAATATATAAAAAAGGGAATAACTTATCAACAGCCTAGTCTGCTTGCTTCTCAGCTAATAGTGATTACTGCTACTTGTTCTGCTGTATTTTATGTTTTATTGACTGTGCTTATTGATATAACCATGTGAAGAAAAACCAACTTGATGCACAACTTATTCTTAGTATATTTCGTCAACCTCTACATGTTTTGGACGTATCTAGGCCCATCATCAGGAGGTGCAATAGCACCTATACAATATTTGGTACTTATTATTCTTTTTAGATGACTGTCTGTTGTCTTGGATGGATTGGAACAGGACAACAGTCATCTAAAAGAATAATAAGTACCAAATGTTGTATACATACAGTTGTACCTCCTGATGATGGGCCTAGATATGCTTGAAACATGTAGAGGTTGATGAAATATAAGTTGTGCATCAAGTTGGTTTTCTTTAAACGATTGTTCTGCTATATCTAACTTAATTTCACAGGTCTCTGTACAAACACACTAACAGGCACTGAGACATAAATCAAAGGATGGTGTAGACTGGCACATGAGAGCAATTTGTCTTCAAACTGTCATCTTCATGTCACAAATGGTTTGCCTGTTTTAAATGAAGTTCTGATCAGATGAAGCTAAGGACAGATACCATTTTCATGATGGCCTTCAGAGAACACACACCAACTTACACAAAAACTAATATTACTTTTGATTAAACAGATACTCTGGAAATTTTCACAGTAATGTTCCTTTAGTTTACAAACACATTTGTTATGAAGAAGAATGTGGCAAACCACTGTACCATTGTTACTGTTGTCTTAACGTGACAATATTGCATGTAAGTACCTTCAGTACCTGACAAAATGTACCCAGGTTAATATTATTAAAAGATAGGTAAAATTTAAATATCCTGCATGTGATAGAATAAAACAAACTGGCTGTAAAGTGCCACACACATGTTATTGATCAAACACAGTTATTTACATATTAATTTCAGCCTAAAACTTTCAACTTAACAGTTCAATGACTCAGCTGTCTAAAAACTCCCCAGTCTGTTGCAGTAAGAAAGATCTAGACTTGTTCATGGTTAAGTTTATTAATTTTGAATTGACATGTCATTTAATTTTCATATTCTTCATTAATATTTTGTAGTTATGCATAATTATTTACTGTTTGCAGCTTAATATATATTAAAAAATACATATATTCATGTTTAATTTAATCCTGAAACATCTTGCACCTTTGCATATAATACCCCTGTTATTACATGCTATATTTTTCTAAGTTCATATGTTATGGGTAACACACCACTACATATATATATATATATATATATATATATATATATATATATCAAGAGTCACCTGTACAACAAAAATCTCAGTGTCTTCTAATTATAATGTAGTTGATGCACACAGCTGTGAGGTAGAAGTGACACTAGTCCCAAGGTCTGTTTGTGGTGAAAATCATAAAGTATGTCAGTTTTAAACATTTTTGTTGTCTGTCTCCATTTGTTTATTGCAAGAAAGATGTCATGATTAGCAAAACAAAATAAAGGGTGGCCTGTGCTCTATTAGACTATGATAAGCCGAGTAAGAGTACGAATGAAGCAGCAGCCTGGAGTAATAAGGCAAAAACAGACGGGGAATGATTCTGGTATGTATGTATGTATCAGCATTCTCCATAACTTAAAGATGGTCAAAGCATAAAAAATTTAAACAGTGTAGATTACATGACAAATATGTGAAAGTAAAGTAGCGGATGATTTAACATAATGTGCAGGGCAACGTCTTAAAGCTGTTATACTCTGCAAGCTTCCTTTAAAATAGGCAGGCAATGCAAAAGGAAAAGGGGAAGAAAGCAAAAAGTAACATTAGGAGGAGGAGTAGCAGAAATGTATATGCAGACATGGTCTTCCACACTCTCTGAATCACATTTACTTTAACCTCTCTGGGCTTGCCATTAACTGAGTAACTAACTCTGTCACTGTATAACCACAAGGTACAATTCCATTAATACTGACATTGACCACAAGACATGACTTTAAGCCACTTCTTTTGGTTTACAGACATCCTTGCATTGCATTGTATTATTCCCCCTCTCCCCACTCCACTGCAATTGTCATTTACATCTTTTCTTAGTCTTCCAGATGGCGCCTTTCCAACAGATTTCACTACTAAAATCATACATGCATATTTTACCCCACCATAACTTATTTAATTTGGAAGGCCATCATGAGTTACACTCTCGCTAGGAATATGTTTTTTTTTTTATATTTGTTTATGCACATGAATGTGCATTATTTCTCTTGGTTTTAACTGGCACAGTCTGAAATGATGCTGTATGTTGTTCATAATTGTAAACATTTCTTGAAGACAACACACTGTTACTACCAAGCTGTGACATTTAAACAATACTGTCATGAATAGCTGACTCAGAACTCATCCTAATTTTAAAACTGTTTTAATCTAGATAAATCATAGCAATTTACCTGAATTTAATGGAAATAATTCATTGAACAACAAAGGTTTTTACTACTGTTTCTGATGATTTGTGCATGGTAAAGGATGTGTTACTGTGAGAAGAGTTAAAATCGATACTGCTGAAGTTGTGAATTTATCTTGTGCCTTCCATTATAAGGGAGAGATTTTAAGTGACATCATTTATTATGTTTTGACAAGGAAGATATATTGTTACAAAGTGCCATAAATGTACTCTGAATTAATGCCCATAAGTTATCAAATGCCATTGGAGATGGTGCTGTATGTGGGTGCACACTACGGGGTAAGTATATAAATGAAAAGGCAAAATACTGTCAACTAATCTTGTATGAAATGAAACTTTCTTTCAGAGAATGCAATATGCACCTGTCAATGTATGACTTTCAGCCAGCTATACCACTGTGCTGTAGGTTGGTGCAAACTTACAGAGAACATGGTCTGCTCAGTTGTGCTGGTGGTGCTGACTGTTGGAACAGTGGGCACATACACAGGAGTAGAACTGCCCCGGGAAGCATGTCCTGTTCCTCGCAGCAGCTCACTTCTGTACCGTGAGCTGAAGCGAGGGATGTTGGCTACAAATGACTGTGATGTTACCACAGATACCTGCAAACATATTCAAAATGCTCCAATGAATGTCAATGAAATTTGATGCAAAGTTTTCATTCTTGAATTTATATTAGTCCATTGTAACATCTACTTTATATAATTCACAAATCTAACAGTACCAGGTATTTTTAAAAATAACTTAAATCGACCGGAAAAACAACCAACAATAATTATAATAACAAACCATAAAGATTTTGCACTGCTAATAACAGAACCTACCATTTCATGTAGGGATCATGCAGTGGCACAGTCAGTTGCATTATGAGCCTGAAGGTCGCGGGTTCAATTCCTGATGGTGTTATTGGAATTTTTCATTGACATAATAATTCCGGATGTACAAATGGCCTTTGCGTTGATTCAACCTCTAACAGAAATGAGCACTAGACATGTTTCGAGAGGGTAAAGGTAGCCGGTGCATAAGGCTGACAACCTTACCATCTTAATGTGCCGATTGTCTTGAAATCTGGAAGCCTCAACCTCCTGGAACCTTCGGGGCCAGTCCAGGCTTGTACAGGGATTGCTTCATGTTTACCATTTCACTTGATTCTAATCCATTCATCTCAGACTTTCAAAACTGTGTTTCTAAAATTGATAATAATGTTATCCTCTGAGCTCCTTCTTAGTTTTCCAGGTAGATGGTTCTCAAGAACTTCACCACCAAAATTTTGCATGCTTTACTATTCTACCCCACCCAGTCACAAGCCTGCCAAACTGAAGTGTCCCAGATTTCACTATTCTACAACATTATTGGACGAACAACACAGTTTGTACACTTCCTTGTTTTGTAACACTCTTTGCCAAATAGACATGTTATAAGGATGCTCAAAGAAAGTAACACAAAATAAGCAGGACATGTACTATGCAATTGAGAGATGAGAAATTCATATAAAATTTTAATCAGAAAGCTGGAAGGGAAGACTAGGTACCGATGAGAAGTTAATAGTGTAGCCTGCAGTTACATCCTCCTTCTTAGTTCAAAATAATATCAATTTACATTCTTCCCTTAGAGTGAAAGATCAATTTCACACTTGTGCAAAACAACAGGTTGAATTTGTAAAAGGTAAAACAGTCCCATTACAGGCCTGGAGTGGCCCAGAGGGTTCCAGGAAGTTAAGGTTTCCAGGTTTCGTGACAACGGCACAGGAGGGTGGTAGGTTGTCAGCCTTATGCACCGCCCGCCTTTACCCCCAGGAAATACTCCTGGTACCCATTTCTGCTAGAGGCTGAGTCGACCCTAGGGCCATAGTGCGATCGGAAGGATTTTATGTCAATGAAAAATCCACTGACACCAGCTGGGATAGAACCAGCGACCTTCCGATTTGTAGCACAGCACCTTAACCACTGTGCTACTGCGGGGTTGAAATTGTAGTTTTGTATATTTTAAACTTTATGTTCGTAGATGGGAGACTGAAAGATAAGATATATTTAACCAAATGAAAACTTGGATTCTCCAAACCGAAATTGTTCTTAATTTCTTTTTAAAGGTAATTTTAATTTATCACTGCCATTCTGAAATATTTGAACTTAGCCACATTTTCAAATGATATATGAGCTGTTTTTTATTATGATCAAATTCTCCATCACGGTGATAAAACGCGAATATTTATCTAGTTTTCTCTGTGTTTATGTCTACACTAAATTACTTAAAAATGTAAGCAGTCTTGAATTGGAGCATATCTCCTTATTTATGTTGAATTGTATGCTGTTTTCTTTTGTAATTACAATGTAACAGATTGCTACTAACTCTTAGGAGCACAGACTATCCAGTTGTCACCCCTTGTAAGCTCCAAACTTCTCCTGAAGCTGGATGTTGAATGTGGTGCTGAGTATTTTCAATACCTTGTTTGTCCGAGAGTTCCTTCCTTTCCCTGTGTCCACAGTACGCACATGACTGTCCAGCAATTTCTTAGCTGTTGGCACAGATGAAGACTGAGGTTGTGCCTTCGTGACAGCAGATATGGAGGATGGGGAAAGGTTGTCTGTCAATGAAGGAAGTCGAAGCTTGAATTCACTTCTACTTGTGTGTGAGATAGCTGAATTTGGAGCAGAAGTTGCCGATGTCGAGGTCAGCACTTGTTGTATCTTTGTAGCTGGAACATCTGATGTCTCCTGTAGGATATAGTTGGCTTGTTGATAACAACGGAGAGAGATAATTCCAGCCCAAAATCCAGAAGGAACAGTGTTGCATTGAAATCTGTAGTACTGAACTTTGTGCCTACAGTTAATTCAACTGCAATATGAAAATTTTAAATCCTAAACAGTTTTTCATTTACAAGACTTGGTCTGAATGTTGTCACCCTTTCAATACATTTTCAATTGTTTCATATCCCTGGGGAGAGCGTACTAACATTGCTTTTTTGTCCATCCATACCTCCAGTGTCTGTACATATTACAACTCTACAACCGTTCAATAAATTTTCATGAAACAAAATCCTGAATAATTCTATACAAATTTTCATTTACACTATGTAATTTTAGTGACTGCTTTACTTTAAGACCTACTTGCACATACAGACAATTCTAATAATGACTGGAAGAAACCCCAACCGCTAAGATGGTGGAAAACCAATACCAAAAAGTTCCATCATATTTGACTGTAGTACCATTGCTTGATTATGAAAAAAAATGTAAATCATTTTGAGCACCTATCATATCATATCATATCATATCATATCATATCATATCATATCATATCATATCATATCATATCATATCATATCATATCATATCATATCATATCATATCATATCATATCATATCATATCAT